>ERZ724569.35-NODE-35-length-55218-cov-4.320325_pt1 | contig 55218 bp, 50 predicted proteins | sample MGYA00375863_ERZ724569 | MGnify/ENA primary metagenome ERZ724569 (study PRJEB28725, sample SAMN03264850) | marine sediment metagenome | biome: marine pelagic biome; feature: marine oligotrophic desert; material: marine snow | place: Pacific Ocean:North Pacific...
CCACTGTCCCTCGCTCTCCGTGCAGTCTACGTCGCTGTACTGTGACCTGTACTGCTTGCATACTGTGTGGCTTCTAGTACATCATCGTGCTACCAGCGAGTGTACCACCTCCCTATCCTTCGCCAGCGTCATCTGTGTATAAGAGACAGGAGCTAAAAAACAGTATCCATGAAGAAATTAAAGAAGCGTTTGATGCTGAGTCAATAGAAATTCCTTTCCCACACCGCTCCTTATATACCGGCTCCGTGACCGAACCGTTTCCGATTCGCCTGGTTTCTGATGCTGACTCAAAACCAGAGAACAAAGATTAAGATATAGCGACCCTGTTGGCGGGTGCCTATCTGCGATAAGATGCCTAGAAAAAAACTTCAGATTAAAGGGAAACTCAGTGACAAAGCTTAGTGGACAATTGTCCAAAATGCAGGTCAGTCTGGCTGATGATACGCAAGCTAACTACGCTATGAGGCTTGATGAGCAATTGTTGCCTCTGAACCAGACCATTGGACAGCCGATTTCATTACATTATCAAGGGGAGATTCACTGTCAGGCTTGTAATCGTTTAACGAAAAAAAGCTTCAGTGGTGGTTTTTGTTTTCCCTGTTCACAAAAGCTAGCACAGTGTGATCTGTGTTTTATGAAGCCAGAGCTTTGCCACTACGAACAAGGCACGTGCCGCGAGCCTGAGTGGGGTGAAGCGGTATGTATGCAGGATCATATTGTTTATCTCGCCAATAGTTCGGGGCTAAAAGTGGGCATCACCCGCATTAACCAAATTCCGACGCGTTGGATTGATCAGGGTGCGACTCAAGCTGTGCCGATTTTTCGGGTGAAAAGTCGCTATCAATCGGGCCTGGTTGAGGTGATGTTTAAACAGCATGTCTCTGACCGGACAGATTGGCGGAAAATGTTGAAAGGTGAGGCTGAACCACTTGATCTGGCCGCTGAAAGAGACCGACTCTTAGCCCTGTGTGAAAGTGAGGTGTCTGAGTTACAACAGCAGTTTGGTGAATCTGCCATTCAGGTATTAACGGCCGAGAATGTGCAGACAATTGAATACCCAGTGAACACCTATCCCAATAAAGTCAGTTCGTTTAATTTTGATAAAACAGCACATGTTGAAGGACGACTGGAGGGCATTAAAGGCCAGTATCTGATTTTGGATAAGGGTGTCATCAATCTCCGCAAGTTCAGCGGTTATCAAATCGAAGTGGAGGTATAAATGGTTTATCGCATGATGAGAGAGCTGATGTTTCGTCTGGATGCTGAAAAAGCGCATCACCTAGGATTAGTGGGACTTGATTGCTTGGAAATGAGCGGACTGTCGTGGCTGATGACACGAAAAATGCACATGAAACCCGTACGAGTGATGGGACTGACCTTTCCGAATGCAGTTGGACTGGCCGCGGGGCTTGATAAAAATGGTGATCACATTGAAGCCATGTCCGCACTGGGTTTTGGATTTGTTGAAATCGGTACAGTGACACCCAGACCACAGCCAGGCAACCCGAAACCGCGATTATTCCGTATTCCAGAAGCTCAAGGGATTATTAATCGCATGGGCTTTAATAATCTGGGCGTTGACCATCTTATTGAGCAAGTTCAAGCAGCGGATACCAACACTTTAATCGGCATAAATATTGGCAAAAATTTTGATACGCCAGTTGAAAAGGCAGTAGACGATTACCTGATAGGACTGAATAAAGTCTATCCACATGCTGACTATGTCACTATCAATATTTCTTCTCCCAATACTCCGGGTTTACGCACACTTCAGTTTGGCGAGTCCTTGGATGCATTATTAGCTGAGTTAAAAAAGGCGCAGTCAGAGCTCGCACAGCAGCATGAAAAATATGTGCCGATGGCAGTGAAAGTTGCGCCGGATTTGACGTTAGATGAAGTCTCACAGCTAGCTGAAGCATTTAATAAACACAAAATCGATGCCGTTATTGCCACCAATACAACGATGGATCGTGATGCTGTGGCCGGACTCGATAATGCGGAAGAAGCAGGAGGTCTAAGTGGCGCGCCTGTGTTTGAAAAATCAACAGAGATTGTCAAACTTTTCAGAGAAGCATTGGATGATGACTTGCCTATCATCGCCGCGGGTGGAATCATGTCTGCTGAACAGGCGTTAGCCAAGTTGGATGCAGGTGCATCACTAGTACAAATTTATAGTGGCCTTATTTACCATGGCCCCAAGTTAATTCGTGAAGTAATTCAATCCATATCAAAGAGGAACTAACATGGAAACTGGAACGGGAAGCATAGTCGTATTTTGGCTTATCAATATTCTCTATGCCGCGATCATTGTTTTTGTCGGTCGAATCGTGGTCAAGTGGCTGGTCAAAATGTCACGCAAATTAATGGTAAGAGCAAACCTTGACCCTATTCTGATTAATTTCTTCAGTACGATTGCCAATGCCATTTTATTGTTATTTGTATTGATAGCAGCGCTCGATCAGTTGGGTGTGGATACCACCTCGATGATTGCCGTGCTGGGTGCGGCAGGTTTAGCTGTTGGCTTGGCTTTAAAAGATTCATTACAAAACTTTGCTGCCGGCGTGATGCTGATTTTATTCAGACCTTTCAAAATTGGTGATTTTGTTGAAGCGGGTGGTACCGCAGGTGTGATTGAGTCAATTACGATTTTTAACACCATTATGAAAACAGGTGATAACCGTGAAGTTATCGTGCCGAATGGTCTAATTTATGACGATACTATTACCAACTATTCAGCCAAAGATACCCGACGTATCGATATGGTCTTTGGTATTGGTTATGACGATGATCTGCTCAAAGCCAAACAATTACTGACCGATATCGTGACCGGGCATGAGAAAGTGATGGCCGATCCTGCCCCTGTTATTCGGGTATCAGAATTAGGTGATAGCAGTGTGAATTTTGATGTCCGTCCATGGGTGGCAGCTGCTGATTACTGGCCAGTACGTTCGGAATTAATTGAAACCATAAAACTCACGTTCGATGAAAATGGTATCTCCATTCCTTACCCACAAATGGACATCCATTTTAATAACCTTGATAAAGAACAAGACGATAAAGCTGCTTAAAACTCGTCTTTCCATGCTCGTAATGAGCTAAAGACAGCTTGGCTATCTGGAAGAGGGTGACCGGAATATTTTTCGGTCGCCTTTTTTATTCTGTCTACATCACAACGAAGAAACGGGTTGGTTGCCAGCTCATCCTGCATTAATGAAGGTACAGTGGCCTGTTTTTTCTGACGCATTGTTTCCGTTTGTTCAAAGCGTTGCTGCAGTTGTTTATTTTCTGGCTCTACTGTTTTAGCAAAACGTAGGTTAGCTAGTGTGTATTCATGAGCGCAATAGATGGTTGTTGAGGGAGGTAAGCTTGCCAATAGATTCAGTGAGGTATGCAATTGTTCTGCGGTACCACCCAATAATCGTCCGCATCCTGCAGCAAACAATGTATCACCACAAAACAGCTTGCCTTCGGCTAAATAGCTGATGTGGCCAGGCGTGTGGCCTGGTGTATTCAGCACAGTGAAGATAGGAAAGTCGGGATCAACAACGATGGGTTCTCTGCCTGATTGCGGGTGAGTTACCCCTTTAATGGTCTCATTTAGCGGACCATAAACCGGAAGAGCCGCGGCTTTTGTTAACTCAGCAATGCCTGCAGTATGATCGGCATGGTGATGTGTGATGAAGATGGCAATCAGTTCCAGAGCGTGGGATTTTAATGTGTTCAGAACGGGAGTTGCATCACCAGGATCAACCACAATTGCTTTATTTGTGCCTTGCGCCTGGATTAGCCAGATATAATTGTCATCAAATGCGGGAATTCGGTGCACCTTCAGCATGATTTCTCCTTAATGGGCTCAGACTATGAATGAGAACAAACAACGGCGATTGAATCAATGGTGGCATAGTCCACTGGGTGAGTTGGTCATACAGCAGGAACAGGCGGTTTTGACTTCACTTAATCACCCGCTGGTGGGTTATTTTTATGTGCAATTAGGTGGACATTATTCTTTATTTCCACCTTCAAACCGTATTATCAAAACCAGCATTGTGGGTCCTTCAGGAGACTTAAATGCCAGTGCTGAGTCTTTGCCGCTTAAGTCACACAGTATAGATAATTTACTGCTTTTGCATGTATTGGAATATGCACATGACCCGCATCAAGTGCTACGAGAAACAGAGCGCGTGTTGGCTGCCGATGGGAAATTAATATTATGCAGCTTCAGCCCTTGGAGCTTATGGGGGCTGAGACGATTATTTTCCTGGCAGGATAATGCGCCGTGGCATGGTCATTTTTTTACTCAAACCCGAATTCGGGATTGGTTAGCATTATTAAATTTTGAGGTGGTCGAACATCATAAGGTGATGTTCAGGCCTCCTTTCAGTCGGACCAGTTGGCTAAACAGATGTCGTTTTTTGGAACGATGGGGCAAACGATTATGGCCGTGTTTTGGTGGTGTGACGATAGTGGTGGCATGCAAGAGAACCATCCCGCTCAATCCGCTTAAACAACGCTGGCGTCAACCGAACTTATTTCCGTCAGCCGGTTTAGTGAACAAACCGATAACAAGAGAAGGAACCGATGGACCACGTTGAGTTATTTACAGATGGTGCCTGCAGTGGCAATCCTGGCCCGGGTGGCTGGGGCGTCATATTACGTGCAAAGGGGCAGGAAAAAGAGCTATCCGGTGCTGAAAAAAACACCACCAATAATCAGATGGAAATGATGGCCGTCATCGCTGGTCTTGAAGCGTTAAAGCGTCCATGTCAGGTCACCATCACCACGGATTCACAATATGTCATTAAAGGCATGACGGAATGGCTAGCGGGTTGGAAAGCCAAAAACTGGAAGACAGCAGCAAAGAAACCGGTGAAGAATGTCGAACTGTGGCAACGACTCGACAAGGCCGTAGCCTCTCATCAGGTAAAATGGGAATGGGTCCGAGGCCATCAGGGACATATTGAAAACGAGCGTGCGGATCAATTAGCTGTTGCCGCCAGAGAACACATAGCCGCCAAGAAATAAGAGGACGTCATGACAGAAAATGTTGTTAAACGACAAGTGATTCTGGATACCGAAACTACCGGTATCAGCACTGCTGAAGATCATCGGATTATTGAGATTGGCTGTGTGGAAATGGTGAATCGTCGCCTGACAGGGCAAACATTTCACCAATATATCAATCCACATCGTGAAATTGATGCCGGTGCAATTGAAGTCCACGGCATTACCAATGAATTTTTAGCCGACAAACCCAGTTTTGAATATGTTGCTGAAGACTTCTTACAATTCATTGATGGCGCTGAACTCATCATTCATAACGCCCCGTTCGATGTTGGCTTTATTGATCACGAACTGAAAAAGCTCAAAGGTGAAAAGCGCAGGGTCAATACCTTGTGCAGTGTATTAGACACCTTAAAAATGGCCAGAGACAAACATCCAGGCCAGAAAAATAATCTCGACGCCCTATGTAAACGTTATGACGTGGATAACTCAAACCGTGAGTTACACGGAGCCTTACTGGATGCTGAGATCTTAGCAGACGTTTATTTGGCCATGACCGGTGGGCAGGTTGCTATGCTGTTGGCGGCTGAGGAAGTGGAACCCAAAACGTCATCAGAGAATGAGACAGAAGAAATGCTTACAGCCGTTCCACCAAGAAAACTCAGAGTTATCCGTGCCTCTGAAGAAGAACTTGCTGCGCATGAAGCGATGTTGGAGAAAGTGCAGAAAAGTAGTGGTGGGGAGTGTGTTTGGTTGAGAGAATCATAGTCTTTAAGACTTTTAGGGTTGTAGGTTGGGTTGAGGAACGAAACCCAACACGCTCGTTGAATTAAAGTATCGAAGCTGCCGCGGGGCGTTCATTTATTTTGCTTGCCCAAAATAAACGAACCAAACAAAAGGGCCCCCGATATTGCCTCGTCGCTAAAAATTCACTGCATTTTATGGCGTGGACACCAACTCGCTACGCTCAAACACGTGTCCACTTAACCCATAAAATGAAGCCAATTTTTAGCGGCAATAGACGGGAAGAAAAAAATTCTCTCTTTCCCCATTTGTGCTGGCGAGGAGTGACATTTATTCAGGTCTGAAGGAGGCTAGTGTTTGATTCGTGGCATCCATGCCACTCCCCCTTTGGGCGCCTCCGGCGTCCAAATTTGTTCCAGACAAATTTGTGAGCATAGCGAGTTTTAGCCGACCGCCTGAATCAATGTTATGACGAGTGGAGCCGCAGGCCAGCACGGTGGGGTGCCCTAGGGTTGTTAGGGAAATGGGCAAGCATTTCCCTGACTCGCCATCAAGGCGAAACTAATGACTGATAACTCTGAAGATAAATCTCTGTGTATTGATGATGGTTTGTTTTTTTATACGTTGTCATTGAGGCGTGCGTTTATTTTTGGACAAGCAGAATAAATGAACTCGAGCTTAGCCCGAAACTTCGAAGCTCTAATAATCAGATAACGCTTTGAATACAAGTAGAATCACAAAAAATCAATAAATTCCAAAGTTTTCCTTGAAATCAAAATTTTCACCCCCAGATTGACGGTCTGTGATTAGCAAACCGGAATGATTCAATCATGAGCAACGAAGAAATCGAAAAGCCAGATGTAGAAGCAAATGAGCAAGCTGATACTGAGGCATCAGCAGAAACTGAAAAAACGACTGAACAGTTACTGGAAGAAGCACAACAACAAGCCGAAGAAAACTGGAATCAAGTGTTATTGGCTCGCGCTGATCTGGAAAACGTTCGTCGTCGTCATGCACGAGACCTGGAAAACGCCCACAAACATGCTCTAGATAAGTTTGTGAATGAGCTTTTACCTATTTGTGACAGCCTTGAGCTTGGCCTGAATGCCGCCAAGTCAGAATCAGCTACTTTAGAGGCTGTACGTGATGGCATGAGTATGACGATGAAAATGTTACTCGACAATATTGGCAAGCTTGGTTTGGAACAGGTTGATCCCGTGGGCCAACCGTTTGACCCTGAATTACACCAGGCTGTGTCTATGCAACCCGCCGATGGCATTGAAGCCAACCATGTCATTAGCGTGATGCAGAAAGGTTATAGCTTTAACGGCCGTTTACTTCGACCTGCAATGGTTGTGGTCTCTCAATAAAAATAGGTTCGGGGCTTGAAATTTAAATTTTGCCCCCCAATTACATACCCGAAGGCTGCATAAATAGTCAGCAAGAATAAGATTGATGGAGTATAAAAATGGGAAAAATTATTGGTATTGACTTAGGAACAACAAATTCCTGTGTCGCAGTGATGGAAGATGGTAAAGCGCGCGTTATCGAAAACAGCGAAGGCGATCGCACTACGCCATCAATCATCGCTTTCACAAAAGATGATGAAGTATTGGTAGGTCAGTCTGCGAAGCGTCAAGCAGTTACTAACCCTAACAACACACTTTACGGTATTAAGCGTCTGATCGGCCGTAAATTTAAAGAAGATGTCGTTCAGCGTGATATCGACATGGTGCCATACAAAATTGTTGAAGCAGACAATGGCGATGCCTGGGTTTCTGTGAATGACAAAAAAATGGCGCCACCTGAAATTTCAGCTCGTGTTTTGATGAAAATGAAGAAAACAGCTGAAGAGTTTTTAGGTGAAGAAGTGACTGAAGCTGTTGTCACTGTACCTGCCTATTTTAACGACTCACAACGTCAGGCGACCAAAGACGCAGGTAAAATTGCCGGTCTTGAAGTGAAACGTATCATCAACGAACCAACCGCTGCAGCCTTGGCTTACGGTATGGATAAAAAACGCGGTGACTCTACCGTGGTTGTCTATGACTTAGGTGGTGGTACATTCGACGTATCAATCATCGAGATTGCGGATATCGAAGGCGAGCACCAGTTTGAAGTATTAGCGACTAATGGTGATACATTCCTGGGTGGTGAAGACTTTGACCAACGCATCATTGATTATTTAGTCGCAGAGTTCAAAAAAGACCAAGGTGTTGATTTAGCAAAAGATCCACTGGCTCTGCAACGTCTGAAAGATGCGGCTGAAAAAGCGAAGATCGAGTTATCTTCAAGCCAACAAACAGATATCAACCTGCCTTACATCACTGCTGATGCATCAGGTCCTAAACACATGGAAATGCGTTTAACCCGTGCCAAGCTGGAATCACTGGTTGAAGACCTGATTTCACGCAGCATGGAGCCATGTAAAATGGCACTGAAAGATGCTGGCTTATCGACGTCTGAAATCAGGGATGTGATTTTGGTCGGTGGTCAAACCCGTATGCCTAAAGTACAGGAAGCGGTTAAAGACATGTTCGGTAAAGATCCACGCCGTGGTGTGAATCCTGATGAAGCGGTAGCAGTCGGTGTGGCTATCCAAGCGGCTGTACTTTCTGGTGATGTCAAAGACGTATTATTACTTGACGTTACACCACTGAGCCTGGGTATCGAAACCATGGGTGGCGTGATGACCAAACTGGTTGAGAAAAACACCACGATTCCTACTAAAGCGAATCAAGTGTTCTCAACGGCAGAAGACAATCAGCCTGCAGTGACCATTCATGTGCTTCAAGGTGAGCGTGAAATGGCATCAGCGAATAAATCACTGGGCCGTTTTGACCTGGCGGACATTCCTCCAGCACCACGTGGTACCCCACAAATCGAAGTGACATTTGATATTGATGCTAACGGTATTCTTAACGTATCAGCAGCTGATAAAGCCACAGGCAAAAAACAATCTATCGTGATTAAAGCCTCTAGTGGTTTATCAGACGATGAAGTTGAGAAAATGGTGAAAGATGCAGAAGCGCATGCGGATGAAGATCGTAAATTCCATGAGCTTGTCACTGTACGTAACCAAGCTGATGCATTGATTCACGGCACAGAAAAATCACTTAAAGATTTAGGTGATAAAGTTGAGGCTGACGAAAAAGAAAAAATCGAATCAGCGATTGCCGCTTTACAAGAAGCCATCAAAGGCGAAGACAAAGACGACATTGAAGCGAAAACAACCGCTTTAAGTGAAGTCGCTGGCAAACTGGCAGAGCGTGCTTATGCTGAAAACGCGGAAGCTGGTGCTGCTGATGAGGGTCAAGCTGATGATGCGAAAGCCGGTGATGATGTTGTCGACGCAGAGTTTGAAGAAGTCGACGACGACAAGAAAAAATAATCTTTAACAAGATTATGTTGAGCATGGCAAACAGGCGTCAGGAATCTCCGGCGCCTGTTTTGTCGTTTTAGGTAGTTGGGAAAAAGAATAATGGCCAAAAAAGACTATTACGAAGTTTTAGAATTATCACGCACGGCGACTGAAGCTGAAATTAAAAAAGCCTACCGTCGCATGGCGATGAAATATCATCCGGACAGAAATCCTGATGATGCTGAAGCTGAGTCCAAGTTTAAGGAAGCCAAAGAAGCCTACGAAATTCTCTCTGACAGCCAGAAGCGTGCTGCTTATGACCAGTTTGGTCATGAAGGTGTCGACCAATCCATGGGCGGAGGCTTTAGAAGCAGTGGCGGCTTCAGCGATATTTTTGGTGATGTATTCAATGATATCTTTGGCGGTGGAGGTGGCGGCCGGCAACAAGCCTATCGTGGTGCTGATTTAAGATATCGACTTGATTTGTCATTGGAAGATGCTGTGGCGGGAACCACGGTGACTATTCGCATACCAGTCAATGTTGAATGTAACACCTGTGATGGTTCTGGTGCGAAGAAAGGGACACAACCCGTCACGTGTACTACCTGTGGTGGGCATGGTCAGGTTCGAATTCAGCAAGGTTTCTTTACCATGCAGCAAACCTGCCCACATTGTCGTGGTACCGGTAAGATGATCAAAGAGCCTTGTCCGGATTGTCATGGTGAAGGGCTGGTTCAAGAAGAGAAAACCTTACAGGTCAAAGTGCCTGCTGGTGTTGATACCGGCGACCGAATTCGACTCTCAGGTGAAGGTGAAGCGGGCACCCATGGTGCACCTGCTGGTGATCTTTACGTGGAAGTATCGGTAAATCGTCATGACGTTTTTACCCGTGATGGCACGAATTTATTCTGCGATGTACCTTTAAGTTTTGTCACTGCTGCGTTGGGTGGTGAAGTGGAAGTACCCACGCTGGAAGGTAAGGCTAATCTTAAGATCCCAGAGGGCACACAAACCGGACAACAATTCCGACTTAAAGGTAAAGGTGTACAGTCAGTTCGTGGCGGCGCAACCGGTGATCTTTTATGCCGGGTTATCATCGAAACACCGGTGAAATTATCAAAGAAACAAAAAGAGTTACTGCAAGAGTTTGAGGGCGATCTGCAAGGCGGTGGTGAAAAGCATAACCCGAAACACAGCTCCTGGTTGGATGCGGTAAAACGTTTTTTTGAATAAGATGATGTGTTGTCATCACTAGGTGAAATGAAAAAGGAATAAATATGGCAACTAAGATTGCGATAAATGGCGCTGCTGGCAGAATGGGACGTTGTTTGATTCAGGCTGTAGAACAGACTGAGGGCTTAGCTCTCAGTGCAGCGATCGATCGTGCCGATTCATCATTAATCGGGGCCGATGCAGGTGAAGTCGCAGGCGTTGGCAAGTTAGGTATTGCGATTAGCTCGGATATTGAGCAGGCCACAAAAGACTCCGACATCATTATTGATTTCACTTTGCCCGAAGTGACCATGGCTTTATTGCCGTTTTGTGTGGCTAATCAATGTCGACCTGTTATCGGCACAACGGGGTTTGATGCAGACCAAAAACAAGCCATCGACGATGCGGCCAAACAAGTTGCCACTATCCTGGCGCCGAATATGAGTGTTGGGGTGAACTTATCATTAAAACTATTAGATATGGCTGCCCGGGTATTGGGGGATGACGTTGATATCGAAATAGTGGAAGCCCACCATCGCCATAAGGTAGATGCACCGTCTGGAACGGCATTGCGTATGGGCGAAGTGGTGGCTGATGCCTTAGGCCGTGATTTGAAAACATGTGCGGTATATGGTCGTGAAGGCCGCACAGGTGAGCGTGACAGAGATACCATCGGTTTTGCGACAGTACGTGCTGGCGATATTGTTGGTGATCACACCGTTATGTTTGCGGCAGAAGGTGAGCGGGTTGAAATCACCCACAAAGCCTCAAGCCGTATGACGTTTGCTTTTGGTGCCATGCGGGCATCAAGCTGGTTAATGCAAAAACAAAATGGTTTGTTTGATATGCAGGATGTCTTGGGCTTGTCATAACATCACTTATTCATGCTGCTGTCACTTGCCCGATGTAGTAGCTGAATTTATTTTCTAATACCCTGCTTTATGCAGGGTATTGTACTTTTCTTTCAACTTGCTTATATAATCGAACCAACTTTTTAATAGGTTGGATTGATGGCACCACATGCTCAGATTCTTATAGTTGACGACGTCCCTGACAATATTCAGGTCGCTATGAGCTTACTGAGGGAAGACAGCTATGAGTTTTCCTTTGCCAATAGTGGTGAAAAAGCACTGTCAATTCTGCAAAACGATGATGCTGCGTTTGATCTGATTCTGCTCGACATCATGATGCCTGGCTTAGATGGCTATGAAACCTGTCAGCGTATAAAAAGGCAAACTCAACTCAAAGACATTCCAATCATTTTTCTCACCGCAAAAGCGGATGTGGATTCTATAGCCAGAGCTTTTAAAGTCGGTGGGGTCGATTATGTGACCAAGCCTTTTCATGCCGCTGAACTCCTTGCTCGTGTTAGAACGCATGTCCAGTTATATCAGACAAAAAAATGGCTTGAGCAGCAAAATATTGATCTGGAAACAAAATCCCGTTTTGCACAGGCGCGCTTATTATCTGAGTTAGAAAATAGCCAAAAAGAACTCATCTGGTTTCTAACTGAATTGATGGAATCCACATCAGATGAAAAAGGTAAACACATTCGTCGGGTAGCTGAGATTTCTGCACTCTTGGCCAAACTGCATCCCACATTAACCGATACTGATGCCGATACCCTTTACCATGCGTCACCCATGCATGATATCGGTAAGATGACAGTCCCTCATGAGATTCTTCACAAGCCAGGAAAATACACGCCAGAAGAATTTGAGGTGATGAAATCGCATACGACAAACGCGTATAAATTATTATCAGGTTCCAAACGAAAATTAATTAAATCAGCCGCGATTATTGCCTATCAGCATCATGAAAAATGGGATGGGAGCGGTTATCCCCGTGGTTTAAAAGGATCTGACATACACATCTATGGGCGAATTGTTGCTCTGGCGGATGTATTTGATGCCTTGACTCATCAACGTTGCTATAAAACAGCCTGGACAGTTGATGATGCGGTTGCTTTCATCCAGGAACAGCGCGGTTATCACTTTGATCCTGAGTTAGTCGACTTGATGATAAGCCATCTCGATCAGTTTGCTGACATTGTTAAATAGATGCTTATAAGATGAATTATCCTTTAGTAACCACAAGAATGACATTAATCACAACGTTCATTCTGTTACTGAATTCAATCCTCATCTTCTATAGTCCAACTGTCCAATCCGCCGCGGAAACAGTCCGAGCTCAGTACCAATCACCTGTGCTATTAACGAAAGAAGAAATTGCCTGGATAGACACCCATCCTGAAATTATTGTGGGGGCCGGAAGTGAATGGCCACCTTATGATTTTGTGAATGAGAATAACCAATATATCGGTATTGCCAGGGACTATCTCAACATCGTTTCTTCATTAACAGGCTTAAAATTTACCTATGAAACGGAAGGCTCTTGGCGTGATCATCTAAAACAGTTTGTTGATGGAGAGATTGATTTATTACCTGCAGTATTTATGACGCAGGAAAAAATGGCTTATATGACATCCTCCAGTCCGTATCATGAGGCTGTTGAATATTTTTTTATTCGTAATGACATTAAACTCGACAATAAAAACTCGCTGGATGGATTGCGAGTGGCTTTACCAAAAGATGATTCCAGAATTAGTACGATCAAACGCTATTTCCCCAAACTTAATATCATTGAAACCGGCTCATTAGATGAGGCTATTCACTTAGTTGTGAATGGCGACGCCGAACTGTTATACGACACTTATGCTGTTTTGAGCTACAAACTTGATAACAAAGCTATTTTGAATATCGAACCATTACAGTCGACACGCTATTTAGGGAGTGAGAATCTCTACATGGCTACGCAAAAATCAGAGCCGATGTTGTCATCAATTATTGATAAAGCTTTACTTGCGATATCAGCAGTACAGAAACGTAGTATCGATGATAAATGGTTTAAACGAAATATTACCGATGAGGCCGTATCGAAGAATATTATTTTGTCACCGAGTGAACAATTCTGGTTAAACGAGCATAAAACAATTCGTTTTACCGGTGACCCTAACTGGTTGCCATATGAAGCCTTTGATAAAGATGGAAATTATATTGGTATTGTTGCTGAGTATTTGCAACTGATAGAAAACAAACTGGGCATTACTATTGAGTACGTGCCTACTTCCACTTGGGCAGAGTCAATTGAGCTTATTAAAGCAGGTAAGGTCGATATGATTTCAGAAACCAGTGATTCAACACTGGGTCAGTTTCTGACCTTTACCAGGCCATATTTAAACAGTCCAATAGTCATTGTCATGCGTGATGATAATGTTTATGTCGAAAATATCTCGTCAATAAAAAAGAAAAAAATTGCCGTGATTCATGAATATGGCTATGTAGATAATATTCGTAGTCAGTATCCAGATATCAACTTTATTGAAGTCATGTCGATTCAAGAGGGCTTGACTGCAGTGTCTACTGGAAAAGTAGATGCATTAATAGCCACACTGGCTCAGGCCAGTTATCACATTGCCGAAATGAGTATCAACAATGTACGTATAGTGGGGGAAACCGGCTTCAAAACCTCACTGGCATTCGGGTTTAGCGAGGCTTATCAACCGATGGTTAGCCTTTTTAACCGGGCCTTTAATGCTATCTCACTCGCAGATAAGCAACGCATACTTGATGAGTGGGGGAAAGATAAATATGCGGCGATTGTCGATTACAGTTTGATGTTGAAAATTGTGATCTTGTTTTTAGTTGTGGTGGCTTGGATTTTATTCTGGAATAGAAAACTAGCCGCTCAAGTCCGCTTACGTGAGGCTGCCGAAGCACAAACAAAAACCTTGATTGATCATATGCCCTTACAGATTGCCGTGACACATTTTGACGGTCAGATCATCACCGCTAACCCTCAGGCATTATTAGACTACAACATGCAGCTGGATGAATTACCTCAGTTTAATATTCTGAGTTTTTATTCGAACCCGAAACAACGTGAAGAAGTACTTAATGAGATAAAAACCCAAGGGTTTGTGGATCAAAAGATCGTCGAATTCAAAAAAATGGACGGTGAAGAACGCTCGATGATGGTATCTATTATGCCCATCAAATACCAGGGGCAGGAGGCGTTATTAGGTATCGCTGTAGATATGACGGATCGGATCGAGATGGAGGCTCAACTCGTCGAGGCGAAGGAAAAAGCGGAAGTGGCTAACCGTACAAAATCTGAGTTTCTTGCCAATATGAGCCATGAAATCCGGACGCCGATGAATGCCATTATTGGCTTTACTGAGTTGCTCTATGAGCAGGTTAAAGACAATAAGTTGAAATCCTATGTAAAAACGATTCAGTCGGCTGGCAATGATTTAATGTTATTAATTAATGACATTTTGGATTTATCCAAAATCGAAGCCGGAAAACTCGACATACAATATGCTGCCACCAACCCACATGTCTTGTTTGAAGAGTTATCGCATATATTCAGTGTGCCATTACGTAATAAAGGTGTTGAACTGATTCTGGAAGTCGATTCAGACATTCCTCATAGTCTGATGCTGGATGTAGTTCGTCTGCGTCAGGTATTACTCAACTTACTGGGAAATGCGGTTAAATTTACTCAGTCAGGTCGAATAACGATGCGGGCAAGTGTCGAGAGCGCTGTGGGTAGTCATCTAAAATTACGAATTGATATTGAAGATACTGGTTTAGGCATACCTGAGGATCAGTTAGATCGAATATTTGAAGACTTTCATCAAACGCCTGGCCAGGACACTGCAAAATTTGGCGGAACGGGTCTCGGTTTATCCATTTGTAGTCGTCTGATTAAACTAATGGGTGGAGCTCTCACAGTGAAAAGTGAAGTAGGTAAGGGGTCTACTTTTACGGTGCATCTGAATAACGTTGTCGTCGCATCAATTGCGGCTGATTCAAGCTTGAGGCAGTACTCGGCACCTTCACTGCCTGTGTTTTCACCTGCAACTATTCTTGTGGTGGATGATATTGAAGATAACCGTCGTTTGGTCACGGAAAGCTTTTCCTCTTCTGCGCTAGAGATTGTAGAAGCTGAAAATGGTAAAGAGGCCGTCGCAGCCGTAAAATCCCAGGGTATTGATTTGATTCTGATGGATCTGCGTATGCCTGTGATGGATGGGTATCAGGCGGCAGAGAAAATTAAAGCGGAATTCAATATCCCGATCATCGCCCTAACAGCATCTGTAATGAAAGATGACTTCGAACGTCTTAAATCAGAGCATTTTGATGACCATATCCGTAAGCCGGTCAAAAAGTCTGAACTCTACAGCAAGCTGGCAGAATTTTTAGAACATGAAGCTTCGATACCTGACGGATCTGAAGAGACTCGCGGCCTGATATTGTCCGATCATGAAATGGCCGTATTACCAGTGATCCTTAGCTTTATGGAGAGCAAAATGCCGATTTGGAAAATGGTCAATGAAAGCAACAATATGAGTGAAATTAAACGTTTTGCTGCTGATCTGAAGCAAATCGCAGAGAAAGAAACATTCACGCCATTAGCTCATTACGCGCAACAGCTTCTAGAAAAAGTGGAAGTCTTTGACATTGAGGGCATGACCGAACTGTTGACAGACTACCCTTCTCTTTATCAGCAACTTAGCCAGTCTGCTTAATATTTCTGTGCTCTGAGTTTCGCCACTTCGGCACCCGAGACATCTCCTGCTCTGAGTCTTATTTCGGTCAGTAACTGCCAGAAACGCTTAAGCAGTACATTATTACCAGATGATAAGGAGACACCTTTAAGCGCGACCTGTTCTGCAAGGTCATAATCTTCCAGACTCATATGTGTCTGAGCGAGTGAGTAATACACTTTAGGATCCCGCGGTGCTATACGTTGAGCTCGCTGCAAATTGTTTTGTGCGCTCCGTAAGTCACCACTTACTCTCGCTTGTTCCGCTTTATCCAGTAACGCGACGACAGCAGGACTTTGTTTTATCGGTGTTTGTACCTGGGGGGATGGTGCTGGCTGAGCAGATCTTGGCTGTTCAGGAGTAACGTCCTCTACTGGCGGGTAAGCAGGTGTTTCCGGCGGCTGTGGCAGTGTCGGTTCGTTGCTTCGATCATCTACGGGTGGTTGAGATGGTTGGTAAGGTGTTGTTGAACATGCCGCAAGCATACTTAACATCAACCCCGTCATGAAAAAGCGTAAAGCAGAATTTGTCATTATTAACCCTTATTGAAACCAATCTTTAATCCAGTCCAGTGACCGAGTCACCGGATTAGATTGCTGTCCTGGCTGAGTGACACATTCAGACATTTCGACAGGCTCTGTTCCCGAGATGAAAGGCAGTTGTCGGGAATGTTCACATTCTTGAGCGGATAAAAGGCCCGTTTGTGTGTCTATCCAGAGCCATTTTATATCGTCTGGCAATGGTGCCTCAAACGAATCCAGAGGCTGACTCCTCATAAAGTTTTTCCAGACACGCAACGCACCGCCTGAACCAGTGAATGGTAAGGGGGAATTATTATCCTGACCAAGCCATACCACGGCGAGACGATTATTGCTGAAACCCGCAAACCAGCTATCTCGTTGATCATCGGTTGTTCCCGTCTTACCGGCAGTATTGATATGACTGGGTAAGCTGGAGTAAATGCTGGCAGCCGTGCCACTGTGAGTGACTTCTTGCATGGCTGTTTGAATCAGATAAACATCATCTGCATCGATAGTCTGACGCAGTTGGAATGGATAGCTGGATAGCGCTTCACCTTGACTGTCTGTGACCGTGCGAATAGCTCGGGCAGGGGTCTGAAAACCATTGGCAGCAATGGTTTGATACATTGTCGCGACTTCAAGCGGAGATAAGCCTTGAGCACCTAATAAGAGCGAGGGGTAGGCATCGAGCTGACGTTTAATGCCTAATCGGTTCAACGTATTAATGACCTCATCCAAACCTGCTTCCATTCCAAGGCGAACGGTGGCTATGTTGTAAGAGTGGGCTAAGGCATCAATCAGTAAAACATCCTCATGGGATTGTTTGCTGAAGTTTTGTGGTTTCCATGTTTGACCATTGGGAAGTGTCAGAGTGAAGCTTGAATCATCCACCATACTGGCCAGTGTTTTACCTTGTTCTAAGGCTGTTAAATACACGGCAGGTTTTACCAACGAGCCGATGGGGCGTACAGAGTCCAATGCGCGATTAAAGCCTTTATAACGTGTATTTTTGTCACCTATGACCGCTAGGACTTCACCCGTTTGTGGGTCTGTCACTACCATACTGCCCTGTAGCGATTTTAATTTAGAGCCGTGATTTTGTTGCAGACTCGTAATGGTGGATTTTAAAGATGACTCAGCATGACGTTGAGTGATCGGATCCAGGCTGGTATAGACCCGTAGCCCTTCTGAGTTCAGATCTTCATCACGATAATCACGACGTAATTGTCTTTTCACTAAGTCCAAAAAGGCTGGATACGCTTCTTTTAAAAGTGTACCTTTCTCGACAACATCAAGGTTGGCGTTTCTCGCTTGCTGATATTGTTGTTGTGTAATTTTATCTTGCTCATATAACACTTTTAGCACCAGATTGCGTCGATTTTTTGCTCGCTCAGGGTGGCGCCTTGGGTCGTAATAAGAAGGCCCCTTCACCAGGCCGGCAAGTAATGCTAACTGATGCAGTTTTAACTCTTGTAGCGGTTGTGCGAAAAAGTAATGTGCACCCAAACCGAAACCATGAATGGCACGTGCGCCATCTTGTCCCAGATAGACTTCATTCAGATAGGCTTCCAAAATGTCATCTTTGTCGTAGTGCAGCTCTAACAATAAAGCCATCGGAATTTCGAGTAGCTTTCTAACCAGACTACGGTCAGAGGTGAGATAGAAGTTCTTAATAAGCTGTTGAGTCAGGGTACTACCGCCCTGAACAAAACTACCAGCCTTAATATTGGCAACCATAGCTCGGGCTATGCCTTTGGGGGAGATGCCATGATGCTGGTAAAAATCTCTGTCTTCGATAGCGATTAAAGCTTCGCTCAACATCGGAGGGGCATCTTTTAACTGAATAAGATCCCGGTCTTCATTATTAAGTGGGTAGATGCCTCCTATCAGAACAGGTTCAAGGCGAACCAATGGCACATCCTGACCTTGATAATCTCTTAGGCGTGTTACACCTTCAGCATTAAAGTCGAGAATGAGTTTTCTTGCCGGCTCCATGCCATCGCTAAAACGAAAGCCACGTGTGGCGATGATGGCCTTCGATGAGGAGAAGGCGGCCTGGCCAGGCTGTGCGGCTTTTGAACGAAATTGATACCCTAACCCTTTTAATTCAATTTTCAGGTCGGAGAGTGAGAGCGGAGCCCCAGCATACAACTCTAATGGGCGAGCATATACCTTGGCAGGAACAGCCCAGCGCTTGCCTTCAAACTGACTACGAATCTGAACATCAAGGAAAAGGGTTAATAATCCAAGTAGAACCAGTAGAGTAAAAGCAATTTTCAGCAAACTTGAGCGGCTGATAAACCCCGTTTGTTTTTTTCTACGTGGTGATGACTTTTTTGAGCGGGTACGCTTTTTAGAGGGCGCTTTTTTTTGAGCCATGAAATTCTCAGCTAGGAAATGAACCTGATTAAAGGTAGTAATTCAATAAATACATTAAAACATGATGTTGGCATGAAGTGATAACAGTTCACCTTAATATGCGATGTTCAGCTTGAGGCGATCAAAGAAACCGCGCAGTGCCGGAAATTGTTCTATTTCTGCTGCGATTGGCTGAGAGGGATTTCTTCGGTGCCTCATCTAAGTCATTACTTTTTTTACAGATCATCGCAAAGGGCAAGGCTAAAAATCGCTGACAGCTTCATTTCGCATTATGTAAATTGTCTGGTAATATGCAGAACTCCAAAAGAGTTTCATGCGTCGTTTTTCATCTTAAACGACATAAAGTATAACTGTAGTGAGCGTTTATGGCTTTAGAGACACCAGTCTGTGAATTTGGTTTGCCTGCTGTGGATTTTTCTCTGCCAGGAACAGACGGTAAAATCTGGACATTAGAAGACTGTCGTGGTGAAAATGGATTGTTAGTTATGTTCATTTGTAACCATTGCCCTTATGTAAAAGCGGTAATAGATAGATTGGTACGTGATACGAATGAGTTGAAAGCATTAGGTATCAATTCTGTCGCGATTATGTCTAATGATGTGAACGAGTACCCTGAAGACGCGTTCGACAATATGAAACAGCTTGCGATACAGCAAGCGTTCTCATTTCCATATCTGTACGACGAAACACAACAGGTTGCCCAGGCTTATGGTGCAGTCTGCACACCCGATTTTTTTGGTTATAACAGTGATTTGCAACTACAATATCGCGGTCGTTTGGATGCCAGTAGAAAAGAAGCCGCAGCATCTGATGTCAGACGAGATTTGTTTGAAGCAATGAAACAAGTGGCAGAAACAGGCCACGGCCCAGAAAATCAAATACCTAGTATGGGTTGCTCGATCAAATGGCGGGCAGCTTAATTTTTTTTAATAGGAGAATGTAGATAATGGCTACACGTAGACATTTAGCTAATGCAATCCGTGCGCTCAGCATGGATGCAGTACAAAAGGCAAACTCGGGTCACCCCGGTGCGCCTATGGGTATGGCAGATATTGCCGAAGTGTTATGGAATGACCATTTAAAACACAACCCAAATAACCCAAATTGGGCTGATCGTGACCGTTTCATCCTATCTAATGGTCACGGTTCAATGTTGATTTATTCATTGTTGCATTTGTCAGGTTATGACTTGCCAATGGATTCACTCAAAACATTCCGTCAATTACATTCACAATGTGCAGGTCACCCAGAGTATGGTTATGCACCAGGTGTTGAAACAACAACAGGTCCATTAGGTCAAGGTATCACCAACGGTGTTGGTTTTGCGATGGCTGAAAAACTGATGGCTGATCAATTCAACAAGCCAGGTCATGACATCGTTAACCACCACACTTATGTCTTCATGGGCGATGGTTGTTTAATGGAAGGTGTTTCTCATGAAGCATGTGCTCTTGCTGGTACATGGGGTCTGGGTAATCTGATCGCATTCTGGGATGACAACAACATCTCTATCGACGGTCACATTGATGGCTGGTACACAGATGACACTGTTAAACGTTTCGAAGCTTACGGCTGGCACGTTCAATCAGTAGATGGTCACGACTCTGATGCAATCAATGCAGCTATTGAAGCAGCGAAAAAAGTGACTGACAAACCGTCATTGATTTGCTGTAAAACCATCATTGGTTTCGGTTCACCAAACAAATCTGCTAGCCATGATTGTCATGGTGCGGCATTAGGTGAAGAAGAAGTTGCATTAACTCGTAAAGAGTTAGGTTGGGACTACGAACCTTTTGTTATTCCTGAAGACGTTTATGCGGGTTGGGATGCGAAAGCGAAAGGTGATGCTGCGGAAGCTGAATGGAACAAAAAATTCGACGCTTATGCTGCTGAATACCCAGAATTAGCTGCTGAATTTAAACGCCGCATGGCAGGTGAATTACCCGCTGACTGGAAACAATTCACAGATAAAATGATCGCTGATTTCAACGATAAAGCAGAAAGCGTTGCTTCACGTAAAGCATCACAAAACGTTATCACTGCTTTAGCACCTGAATTACCAGAATTTATCGGTGGTTCTGCTGACTTAACAGGTTCTAATCTGACAAGCTGTTCAAGCTTCAAACATGTTTCTGGTAAAGAGTCAGGTAACTACATTTCATACGGTGTTCGTGAGTTTGGTATGTATGCCATCATGAATGGTATGGCACTGCACGGTGGTTTACTGCCTTACGGTGGTACGTTCCACATGTTCTCTGACTATGCTAAGTCTGCACTGCGTATGGCGGCATTGATGAAACAACGCACAATCGCTATTTTAACTCATGACTCTATCGGTCAGGGTGAAGACGGTCCTACTCACCAACCAATCGAAAACACAGCAGGTCTGCGTTACATTCCTAACATGGATGTATGGCGTCCTTCTGATGAAACTGAAGTGGCTGTTGCTTGGGTTGCTGCGGTTGAACGTAAAGATGGTCCTTCAAGCTTAGTATTAAGCCGTCAAGGTATTCCTGGTCGTAAACACGACACAGCTGACTTTGAAGGTATCCGTAAAGGTGCTTATGTTCTGTCTGAAGCAGAAGGCGGCGCAGCGGATGTCATCATTATCGCGACAGGTTCTGAAGTTGACTTAGCGGTTAAAGCACAAGAAGAACTGAAAGCTGACGGTGTGAAAGCACGCGTTGTTTCTATGCCTTCTACTAACGTGTTTGATCGTCAAGACCAAGCTTACAAAGACAGCGTATTAACACCAGGTGTTAAACGTGTATCTGTTGAAGCGGGTGTGACTGACTTCTGGCGCAAGTATGTTGGCCTGGAAGGTGGTGTTGTTGGTATCGACACATTTGGTGAATCTGCGCCAGGTGGTGTGTTGATGAAACACTTCGGCTTCACCGTTGAAAATGTCGTTAAGACAGTTAAATCAGTACTGTAATTATTACTGGTTTAGAAATGAAGTAAAGAGATTGAACCAGTGGGCATCTGCTCACTGGTTTTTCTCTCTCTAAAGCTCGAAAGTCTAATAAGTGAAATTTCAAACTGAGATTTCAGTTCTTAGACAGACGGATATAGTGATAGGGGACTAAGCATGACGATTAGAGTCGGTATAAACGGTTTTGGCCGTATTGGTCGCATGGCGTTTCGTGCAGCCATCAAAGATTTTACAGATATTGAAGTGGTCGCTATCAATGATTTGTTAGATCCAGAGTATCTGGCCTACATGCTCAAATATGATTCTGTACATGGTCGCTTCCATGGTGAAGTCGAAGTCAGAGACGGCAACCTGGTGGTCAATGGTAAAACTATTCGCATTACTGCCGAACGTAACCCAGCAGACTTAAAATGGGATGAAGTCGGCGCTGATCTAATCATCGAATGTACAGGTTTTTTCCTGACTGAAGAAAGTTGTCAGGCACATATTGAGGCGGGTGCTAAAAAAGTGGTGCAGTCTGCGCCATCAAAAGATCACACCCCGATGTTTGTTTTCGGGGTTAATCACAAAGATTATGACGGTCAGTCAATTGTGTCTGCCGCATCCTGTACAACCAATGCCCTAGCGCCTGTTGCCAAAGTATTACACGATAGCTTTGGTATTAAGCGCGGCTTGATGACCACCGTCCACGCGGCGACAGCGACTCAAAAAACAGTCGATGGCCCATCAATGAAAGATTGGCGTGGTGGTCGTGGCATTTTAGAAAATATCATCCCATCATCAACTGGTGCTGCGAAAGCGGTCGGTAAAGTTCTACCTGATTTGAATGGCAAATTAACGGGTATGGCTTTCCGTGTGCCCACGTCAGACGTCTCTGTTGTGGATTTGACGGTTGAACTGGAAAAAGACGCAAGCTACGACGATATCTGCACAGCGATGAAAGCAGCCTCAGACGCTGAATTAAAAGATGTACTCGGTTATACAGATGAAAGCGTAGTATCAACAGACTTCCGTGGTCATACTGCGCCTTCTAACTTTGATGCGGGTGCGGGTATCGCACTGGACAAGACCTTCGTAAAAGTGGTTGCATGGTATGACAATGAATATGGTTATACTTGCAATATGATGCGTCTTGTTCAATACGTCGGTCGTTAATTCATTCTTTTTCCAATAAAAAAACGAAGGCTTTCTGAATCCAGAAAGCCTTTTTTTATGGTCAAACTGTTCTAGAACGTTATACTTTGTGATGAAAGTCACAATTTTAATTATTCACGAGGAAAATCATCATGTCTGTAATCAAGATGGCTGATCTGGATTTGGCGGGTAAGCGTGTACTGATTCGCCAGGATCTCAATGTGCCACTGAAAAAAGGTGTGGTTGCTGATGGCACCCGAATTCATGCTTCATTGCCTACTATCGAAATGGCATTAAAAGCAGGTGCAAAAGTCATGATCATGTCACACCTTGGCAGACCCACTGAAGGTGAATACGAACATCAATACTCATTGGCGCCGGTAGCCAATTATTTATCTGCTTTATTAGATCGCCCGGTGCGACTTGAACAAAACTGGTTGGAACCCGAGTTCATTCCTGTTGAAGCGGGTGAAGTCGTACTTTGCGAAAATGTGCGATTTAATAAGGGTGAAAAGGCGAATGATGAAGCCTTATCTCGCCGCATGGCGAAGTTATGCGATGTGTTTGTGATGGACGCGTTTGGCACCGCCCATCGTGCTCAGGCTTCGACTCATGGTGTGGCGAAGTATGCGCCCATTGCTTGTGCTGGTCCACTACTGGCAACAGAATTGGAGGCACTGGCTAAGGCATTAGATAATCCAGCAAGACCACTTGTCGCCATTGTGGGTGGCTCAAAAGTATCAACAAAATTAACCGTTCTAGAATCATTATCAAAAAAAGTGGATCAGCTTATCGTCGGCGGCGGGATCGCCAACACCTTTATTGCAGCCGAAGGTTATCAAGTGGGTAATTCACTTTATGAAGAAGATTTGATTGATACCTGTAAAAAATTACGCGCAGAAGCCCAAAATCGTGGCGGGGATATTCCGGTCCCTGTTGATGTCGTATGTGGAAAGCACTTTGCTGAGAATGCAGAAGCGGAAACCAAAAAAGTGGCTGATATTGTGGCTGATGACATGATTTTTGATATTGGTCCAAAATCTGCCGCTGCTTTAACAGAAATTTTAAAAAATGCCGGTACCATTGTTTGGAACGGTCCTGTGGGTGTATTTGAATTTAATCAGTTTGGTGAAGGTACAAAAGAAGTCGCGATGGCCATCGCTGAGTCTGATGCATTTTCTATTGCTGGTGGTGGTGATACATTAGCGGCAGTGTCTAAATATAAAATTTGTGACGATATTTCTTATATTTCAACCGGTGGCGGTGCATTTCTAGAGTTTCTTGAAGGCAAGAAGTTACCTGCTGTTGATATTCTGGAGCAGCGCGCCGCACAATCATAAAGGAGTTTCATGTGACGGCCATAAGACGAACAAAAATTGTTGCGACTTTAGGGCCGGCCACACAAAGCCCTCAAGTACTGGATGCGATGATCGCAGCCGGAATGAATGTGGTCAGGCTCAACTTTTCTCATGGTGAGTCTGACACACATCTTGCACTTGCTGAGCTTGTCAGAGAACGTGCCCGTTTGCAGAATAAACAAGTCGGTATTCTGGCTGATCTGCAGGGGCCTAAAATTCGTATTTCTCGATTCAAGCAAGGGTCGGTAGTACTGGAGGAGGGAGCACCTTTCATTCTGGATGCCCAGCTTGGCAAAGAGGATGGAAACGAACAACAAGTCGGTATCGACTACAAAGCGCTACCACGAGACGTCAAAGCGAAAGATACCTTGCTGTTAGATGACGGTAGAATCGTGTTACGAGTAGATACGGTCGATGCACATAAAATTCATACAACAGTGAGTTTTGGTGGCGTTCTCTCCAATAACAAGGGTATCAACCGTCTTGGTGGCGGCCTTTCTGCAAAAGCCTTAACAGATAAAGATAAACAAGACATAAAGACTGCTGCCAGTATGCAGGCGGATTACCTTGCCGTGTCTTTCCCTCGCTCAGCTGATGATATTCATCAGGCCAGACAATTGTTACGTGATGCAGGCGGCTATGGTGCCATCGTGGCAAAAATCGAACGTGCCGAAGCCGTTGAGGCGATTGACGAAATTATTGCGGCGACGGATGCGATTATGGTGGCGCGCGGTGATCTGGGGGTGGAGATGGGCGATGCCGCATTACCGCCTATTCAGAAACGTATCATCGGTCTGGCTCGTAAGAAAAACTGCCTGACCATTACTGCCACACAAATGATGGAATCCATGATCACCAATCCGATTCCGACCAGGGCAGAAGTCTTTGATGTGGCTAATGCCGTACTGGATGGCACGGATGCCGTGATGCTATCCGGAGAAACCGCTGTAGGCAAAAACCCGATCAAAACCATAGCAGCGGTTGACCGTGTCTGTCTTCAAGCTGAACTGGAGCGTGAGATACGGGTATCACGACACCGGATAGACTCACACTTTGAGCGCATGGATGAAGCCATCGCGATGGCTGCGATGTATACTGCAAATCATCTTGATGTCAAAGCGATCGCGGCGTTGACAGACTCAGGAGCGACCACATTATGGATGTCCAGAATTAGTTCAGGCATCCCCATCTTTGCCCTGACGCCTCACGAAAAAACGGCACGAAAAGTCACCTTATATCGAGGTGTATATCCGTTGGAATTTGATGTAGAACATCACGACCATGCACGGATGAATAAAGAGATGATTGATGAACTTGTGCGCCGGGGTGTCGTTGCTGAGGGGGATATTGTCATCATAACCAAAGGTGATCTTGAAATTCAGGGCAGCACCAATGCCATGAAAATTGTCAGGGTGGGAGATATGGCTGAACCCAGACAGATAGACTAAGCTCACCTCAAAATAAATTTTTCTTTACAGGAGGCTTTATGGCCCTGATTACGTTGCGACAATTATTAGACTATGCAGCTGAACATGATTTTGCTGTTCCCGCATTTAATGTCAGTAATATGGAGCAAGTACATGCCATCATGCAAGCGGCTGACAAGGTAGACAGTCCGGTGATCATGCAAGCCAGTGCTGGCGCCAGAAAATATGCCGGTGAGCCATTTTTACGTCACTTAGTACTCGCAGCAGTCGAAGCCTATCCTCATATTCCTATCGTTCTGCATCAGGATCATGGTGCCAGCCCCGATATTTGTATTCGCTCGATTCAGTCAGGATTTACCTCTGTGATGATGGATGGCTCTTTACGTGAGGATATGAAAACCCCTTCAGACTTTGAATACAACAGTCATGTGACAAAAACGGTGGTCGATATTGCCCACGCTTGTGGTGTTTCTGTTGAGGGTGAATTGGGCTGTCTGGGCTCGCTAGAAACAGGCATGATGGGCGAAGAAGATGGTCATGGTGCTGATTCAGCCTTAGACCACAGTCAATTACTGACGGATCCTGAAGAGGCAGTGGAATTCGTAAAAATTACCCAGGTAGATGCTTTAGCTGTGGCTATTGGCACCAGTCATGGTGCTTATAAATTTACACAACCACCGACAGGCGATGTACTGGCCATTAGCCACTTAAAAACATTGCAACAAAAACTACCTGATACGCATTTTGTGATGCATGGTTCAAGCTCTGTGCCGCAAGATTGGCTCAAAATCATTAATACACACGGTGGTGATATTGGCCAAACTTATGGTGTACCAGTGGAAGAAATTGTTGAAGGTATTCAATACGGCGTGCGTAAGGTGAATATAGATACCGATTTGCGTATGGCATCAACGGGATCCATTCGTCAGTTTCTCACTGATGAACACAATAAAGCTGAATTTGATCCAAGAAAATTCTTTAAAGCTGCTACTCAAGCTATGCAAACAATTTGTGAAGCGCGTTATCAGGCATTTGGCAGCGCAGGTCATGCTAGCAAAATTGTGCCTGTTTCCTTAGGCAAAATGGTTGAAAGATACGGCTAATGCTTGATAACAGTTTGTTTGTCAGTGATTTGCATTCGCTATGACAGGCATATGATTGAATGCTATTTTCCTCATTAAACAATCAGTTGCGAGCCTTAGGCCAGAATACGGTAAACTACCTGTTTTTGGGTAGGGAATGTTGTTCGTGCATCAAATAATTGCTATTGCCGCAGGTGGTGCAGTGGGTGCCGTACTGAGGTTTGTTGTTTCCAATGGTGTCTATCGTATTTTAGGCCGGGACTTTCCATATGGCACGTTGGCTGTTAATGTGCTCGGTTCTCTACTGATGGGGTTTCTCTTCATTATCTTTATCGAGAGAGAGTTAGGCATGACGGAATGGCGTTCTGCCATTTTAATTGGGTTACTTGGTGCTTTTACAACGTTTTCGACATTTTCAATGGAAACCATGGCTCTGCTTGAAGCCGGCGATGTGACCAAGGCGATGCTAAATGTACTTCTTAGCGTTTTACTCTGCCTGATGGCGACATGGGTAGGATTGAGCCTGGGGAGACAGTTATGAGTCGGATAGATGTCACGATGGTGCGAGTGTACCTGGCTGAAGGACGCGATCATGGCGATAGCGTTATAAAGTTATTGGAAAACTCCGATATTAAAGGTTTTACCGTGTTTCGCGGGATTGCTGGGTTGGGGGCTGAACATCAATTGCATAAAGCGTCGTTATTGGATTTATCACCTGAGTTACCCTTAGTGGTTGAGTTTTTTGATTCCCCACAAAAAGTAGAAAAAATTATCACACAGCTAGAAAGTATGGTTAAGCCAGATCATATTGTGAGCTGGACGGCACAATCTGGAAAATAAAAGAATGTTAGATCCAAAGTTATTAAGAAATGAAACTGAACAGGTAGCTGAGCAATTAGCCCGTCGAGGCTTTGATTTAGATGTTGCCCTGTTAGCAAAACTCGAAGAAGAACGAAAACAGGCCCAACTTGAAGCTCAGGAGTTACAAACTGAACGAAACAGTCGTTCTAAAAATATTGGTAAAGCCAAGGCCGCGGGTGAAGATATCTCGCCATTACTTAAAGAGATTGAAGATTTAGGTGATCGCCATAAAGCGGCTGAATCACGGTTGAATGAAGTATTGGCGCAGTTAGAACAGATCGCCATGGGAATACCTAATATTCCACAAGCTGATGTGCCTGCCGGTCAAGATGAGAGTGAAAATCAGGAAGTCTTGCGTTGGGGAGAGCCACGACAGTTTGATTTTGAACCAAAAGATCATGTTGATCTGGGTGCAACTTTAGGCATGGACTTTGATACCGCAGCAAAAATCAGTGCTGCCCGTTTTGTGACTTTATCAGGGCCTTTAGCTAAGTTACAACGTGCTTTAACGCAATTTATGCTGGATTTACATAGTGAGCAGCATGGTTACACTGAAACCTATGTGCCTTACTTGGTCAATGCAGACTCTTTAAGAGGAACGGGGCAGTTACCTAAATTTGAAGAAGATCTGTTCAAAGTGAATGATGGTGAGTTTTATCTTATTCCCACAGCTGAAGTGCCTGTCACTAATATTGTTCGTGACAGCATTTCTGAAGATGCTTCTCTACCATTGAAATTTGTTGCTCACACACCCTGTTTCAGAAGTGAGGCCGGTTCATACGGTCGTGATGTGCGCGGGTTAATTCGTCAGCATCAGTTTGAAAAAGTTGAGTTGGTACAAATCGTTCGCCCAGAGGATTCAGCAGCTGCACATGAAGAATTAACTGCACATGCTGAGAAAGTATTGCAGCTATTAGATTTACCTTATCGCAAGGTGAATCTGTGCACGGGTGACTTAGGATTTTCTTCAACAAAAACTTATGATCTGGAAGTCTGGTTGCCAAGTCAGCAAACGTACCGAGAGATTTCATCTTGTAGTAATTTTGGTGATTTCCAGGCACGTCGTTTACAAGCCCGCTGGCGCAACCCTGCGACAGGTAAACCTGAGTTGGTTCACACCTTAAATGGTTCAGGTCTGGCCGTTGGTCGAACTCTGCTGGCGTTGATGGAAAATCATCAACAAGCGGATGGTTCTGTCCTCATTCCTGAGGCATTACGTTACTATATGGGCGGTCAGGACAGTATTCGTGTTTGAGTTTAGTCTGGTCCAGAAAATCATTATCTGGGCGATACCTGTGTTATTTGCCATCACGGTTCATGAAGTTGCACATGGCTGGGTAGCACTAAAATTAGGTGACAGAACAGCACAAATGTTGGGAAGGCTCACACTCAACCCATTCAAACATATTGATCCTATCGGTACGGTGCTGGTTCCCGGCTTATTATTGCTGCTCGGTGGCTTTGTGTTTGGCTGGGCAAAACCCGTACCGGTGAGCTATCAGAATCTGCGTCAGCCCAAACGCGATATGGCTTGGGTGGCTGCAGCAGGTCCCGCTGCTAATTTTATTATGGCGGTGATATGGGCCATCGTTGCCAAGCTAGGATTAATGTTAATCCATGCTGACATCAGTTTGGGGCAGCCAATGATGTTTATGGGCGTGGCAGGCGTATTAATCAATACAATGTTAATGATGCTTAATTTACTGCCTATTCCACCCCTCGATGGTAGCCGTGTGTTATCGAGTTGGTTACCAGGGCCGGTGGCTTATAAATTCAGCAGAATAGAACCTTATGGTTTCTTTATTTTGTTGGGACTACTTTATTTCGGTATTTTAAGTTTGATTTTATGGCCATTGGTCAGTGCAATGCTCAATTTGCTGGTGATGGTGTTTGGTTTACCAGCGCAAATATTCAGTATTTTATAGTTAGCTAATTAAGGCTTATCAGGAGAACATTTTGGATACGGTTGCAATACAGTCCCGTCGCATTGTTTCAGGCATGCGTCCCACAGGACAACTGCATTTAGGGCACTATCATGGCGTTCTGAAAAACTGGATTAAATTACAGCACGAATTTGACTGCTTTTTCTTTGTTGCAGACTGGCATGCGCTGACAACACATTATGAAGACAGCAGCATTATCGAAAATAGTGTCTGGGAAATGGTGATCGACTGGTTAGCCGCTGGCATTGAGCCATCAACAGCATCGCTTTTTTTACAGTCAAAAGTCCCCGAGCATGCGGAATTACACTTGTTATTGTCGATGATGACGCCACTGTCATGGTTGGAACGTGTTCCGACCTATAAGGATCAACAAGAAAAGTTGAAAGAAAAAGATCTATCAACATATGGTTTCTTAGGCTATCCCTTATTACAAAGTGCTGACATTCTTATTTATCGTGCAGGACAAGTACCTGTCGGTGAAGATCAGGTCGCCCATGTTGAGTTAACGCGTGAAGTTGCTCGTCGTTTTAATCATCTTTATGGTCGTGAAAAAGATTTTGAAGAAAAAGCAGAAGCAGCGATCAAAAAAATGGGTAAGAAAAATGCAAAGTTGTACAATAATTTGCGTAAGTCTTATCAAGAACAGGGGGACGCGGACGCACTTGCTACGGCACGTGAGTTGTTGAAAAATCAGCAAAACTTGGCTCTGGGTGATATGGAACGTTTGTTTGGCTATCTGGAAGGGGCAGGTAAAGTGATCTTGCCAGAACCAAAAGCATTATTAACACCGGCATCCAAAATGCCGGGATTGGATGGACAGAAAATGTCCAAGTCCTATGGTAATACGATTTCGCTGCGCGAGCCTGATGATAGTCTTGCCGAGAAAATTAAACGTATGCCAACGGATACCAATCGTGTCCGTCGAACTGATCCCGGTGAACCTGAGCGCTGTCCTGTATGGCAGCTGCATGAGGTTTACGCTTCAGAAGATCAAAAACAATGGGTACAAGAAGGTTGTCGCAGTGCAAGTATCGGGTGTCTGGACTGTAAAGGTCCACTGATTGATGCTGTGAGTGCCGAACTGAGACCCATCCGTGAACGGGCGTTGGATTTAAGTCAACACCCAGAGGATGTCCGCCGTATTATTGATGATGGTAATGCTGCTGCCCGTGAAGTGGCGCAGGAAACCTTGGCGGAAGTCCGTTCATCAATGGGTTTAAATTATAAATAAAAGGTTGCTGACGCGGTTTTATGGCTGAACGTATTCAAAAAGTATTAGCAAGAGCGGGTTATGGCTCTCGTCGACAGGTTGAAACCTGGATTAAGGAAGGGCGCGTCACTCGAAATGGTGAGCTTGCAAGTTTAGGTGATCAGATTAGTGAAGGTGATCGTTTAAAACTCGATAATAAACCGCTTTCGCCGAAACGCTTGTGGCAAGAGCCTGCTAAGCAGGTCATTCTTTATAACAAGCCTGTTGGTGAAGTATGCACACGTAAGGACCCCGAAGGTCGCCGTACGATCTTTCAGTCGCTACCTATTCCGGAACAGGGTCGTTGGGTGAGTGTTGGGCGACTCGATTTAAATACCAGCGGCCTAATTATTCTGACCACTGATGGTGAGCTGGCGAATCGTTTGATGCATCCTTCCCATGAAATGGATCGTGAGTATGCGGTACGTGTCTTGGGTGAAGTCACATCAGACATGATGCAGGCGCTGCGTGACGGCGTTATGCTTGAGGACGGTGAAGCTAAGTTTGCTGATATTCAGGAGTCTGGTGGCGAAGGTGCCAATAAGTGGTATCACGTGGTTATTCAGGAAGGTCGTAACCGTGAAGTGCGTCGTTTATGGGAAAGCCAAGGGGTACAAGTCAGTCGTCTGATGCGGGTGCGTTATGGACCTATCATTATTCCTAATAACCTGCGTATGGGGCACTGGACTAAGCTTGAAGGCTCAGATTTAGATTATCTCTATGAGCAAGCAGGGATGAAGCCTGTTAGCAAAGCCACCTCTGGACGTAAACAGCCGGCGGCAAAGCAAGAACGAGCTAAAAAAACGCGCCCGAGAAAAGAGTTTAGTACAAATAAAGCTGAACAAAAGCGTGATGCGGAAGCGGCTGCTCCAAAGAGAAGACCACGTATCAGAGGACATTAGTCAGTTTATAGTTACTTACGGTTGTCTGGCGCATACGGTCACATTTTTGCCCGTGTGTTTGGCTTCATAGAGGGCCATATCAGCGCGCTCAAACAAGTGGTAGCCCTCTTCATTCGTGTGGAGCTGGGCTACACCTAAACTCACCGTAAAGCTAAAGCTGTTTTTTCCATCATGTGACAGTATTTGAGAGACAGATTCACGTACTCTCTCTGCCACAATTTCTGCATCATGAATATTGGTTTCAGGCAGTAATAAAACAAACTCTTCACCACCAAATCTGAATGCCATATCACTACTACGGAGTGAATGATTAATCATATCAGCAAGTATTTTTAGTGCCTTGTCACCAGATGAGTGACCAAATTTATCATTGATAGATTTGAAATTATCGATATCGATCACGATAAGTGACAGAGGCGTGTCATGGCGTTTTGTTCTTTCTACTTCTCGTTGTAAGTTTTTCTCATAAGCTGCACGATTCCCTAAGTTTGTCAGATCATCTAACAATGCTGCAGCTAACGCTTTTTTATAAAGCAAACAGTTTTTGAGAGGGTGAACCAATAAGCTGAGTAAGTCTTCCAGGAAATGGATGTCAGCATCAGAAAACTTTTTACGCTGAGTGAAGGTGATGTCACCCAGGTAATCCCCATTCATTTCAAGTTTGTAGTGGCAACGATGATGAAATTTCTGTGCGGAATCAATCTGCACTTTCATGCTACTGTTTTGATAATGGAAACTGCACTCAGGGAAAACGGCATCAACTTCGCGTTGAAATAATCCAAGCATATCTTCAAGGATAAGACTGGTTTGTAGTATATAAGGCAGCTGTTGATGAACTTGTTCTGCTGTTTTTGTCTGTGCTATATCTTGTTTTGGCTTTAAGCCTTCAACAAGGCTTAGTCTTTGTTGATTTGTTGTTGATACGTGTTCCATGGGAGCACATCCTTATTCAAGTTATAAATATAACCTGCTATAAGTGTGCCAACAATTATTAATATAATTAAATCAGTATGTTACGTTATTCGCGTCGAAGCTTTGACGCTAAGTTAACTGGCGTGTTCCGCTTCTGTCATGAGTTTGGATAAGTATAAATCGACTATCTCATCAGGTGATTTCAAGCCTTCAGGATTGCGTGCCGGATAAGCCCGTGCAAATAAGCTCGTTCTCACTTCACCAGGATCAATGGTGCTGACGCTGACTTTGCCTTCAGCTTCAAGCTCGTCTTGCAGTTGAGCCGCAAAGGCTTCTATCGCAGCTTTACTGATACCGTAAGCGCCCCAGTAAGCAGTATGCTTGTGAATATCTGTAGTGAAAATCAGCTGGCTATTTTGCTGCTTGAGCAGAGGAAGACAAGCCTGGGTAAGTAAATAGGCGGCTGTCAGGTTGATATGCAGGGTTTCAGCCCATGTTTTAGCATCTTGATTGATAACAGGCGCTAACTGTCCCAAGGTAGCGGCGCAGTGCACTAATGCATCTAATCTGCCAAAGTTATCAGAGATAGTTTTGGCTAACTGTTTATAGTCATCCACTGTTGCTCCCTTGAGATCAAGAGGGTAGATGGCTGGAGTGATACCCGTTTGTTCCACAATCTCATCATAAACACTCTCAAGTTGTGGAACCTGTTTGTCCAGTAGGATGACTGTAGCACCTGCGTTTGCGCAGGCTTTTGCTACTGAGGCACCGATGCCTTGAGCGGCACCGGTGATAAGAATAATTTGCTGAGCCAATTGGCCATCCTCAGTATGTAATTGCATTAAGATTTATTCAGCTGGTACGAATTGGCTGAATTGTGCAACATCGTTGTGGAATTGTACTGCTGTAATACCATCTTTTTTATGCCATTCAAGGTGATCAACCGTCAATGAGTCGATTTTGTGTGTCTGGGTAACATCGGGTTCACCCCATTTTGCAATGGCTTCTTCTTTGGTCATACCAGCAATGGTGTCAGTTTCATCAGTCACTGTACCGGCTGTGTCCGTTGTATCATCACTGCTCATTTCAGCAGATGAAGGGGTAGAGGCATCGTTAGATTCTGTTTGGGCAGTGTTGTCATCGCCGCAAGCAACGATAAATGTACCTAAAAATAACGCAATTAAAAGTAATTTAATCTGTTTCAGCATAGCATTCCCTTATTGTTATAAATATTGAGCCATAAAGTATAGCAAGTGATTAATCGCTTAGCGAACCGTGTTGATTGTCATTATCAATTCGGCGGCTTTCTCACCATTAATCACCGCACCCTCTAGTGTAGCAGGATACAGGTTATGAATAATATCACCGGCTAAATACAATCCATTTACTGAGGATTGTGTATGTGGCCGATCTGAGCTGACATCAACGTAACTGCTGAAGGTAGCTCGTTTTTCACGGATAACATAACCATCAATCAATGCTGAGGTAATGACTAAGTCAGCTTGGCAAAGTTCATCGTGTAAGCGATCGATAAGCTCATCATTCGTTGACTCAAGATGCTTGCCTGGCCCACTGATGACAATTGCAAGTAGACCATTACCCCGATCAAATACCCATTGCCCTAAAGTGCCGCTTAAACCCAATAGTGGACGGGACAGTTTTGTGTCAGGCGTATATTGCAAATAGACGGTAATAATTGGGTAAAATCTTGGTTGAGGGGATGACCAATATTTACCCATCAGACGTTGTGTCGTGTGAGATCCTGTCGCGACAATAATATTGTCAGCTTTTAGGTGCATATCATCGGCTGTGACAACACCCATCGCTTTATTCTCTTCTATCAGAATGGATTTGATACGTTTTTGTAAAGAAATTTCTCCGCCTTTTTGCTGAATATAGCGTTCAGCATAGGCAGGTAAACTGTCTCCAAGAGGGACTTTGGGAATGAGAAAGTCAGCATATTCACGTTTTTTGAAGGTGTCTAATAAAACGTTAGCAAAAAGATGAGTAGATGCTTCTGAAACAGGTGTGTTCATGGTCGCGAGACATAGTGGTTCCCATAATTGCTTAATGAGTCGCTCGCTTTGTTTTTCTTTTTTTAGCCAGGTTAAGACAGGAATATCGTCTAGTTTCTTTTGCAAACGAGCCTTAAACATAAGCCGAGATAGTTGCACAAAAACAGGAAAGCCATTGAGTTGCCAAGTTTTTATTATCAGTGAGAGTGGCCAGGGGAGATACCGGGTATCAGTCAAGGTTAAATCAGCAAAATAAGGGTGGCGTATTGATACATTTAAAGGAAGGCGTTGAAACAGCTCAGATTCTTCGGCACCTATGTCCTGCAATAATTTTAAAGTCTGCTGATAGGCACCAATCAGCAGGTGCTGGCCGTTATCAATGGTTTGCTCATTCCAGGAAACATTGCGCGCGCGCCCTCCCAACTGCTTTGCCGACTCGATTAGATGGACCGACTCACCTCGTTCAAGTAAACGCACAGCAGCAGCAAGTCCACTCCAGCCGCCGCCAACAATTATGGTGGTCATTGTTGATGTTTTTTTTCTGCTCTGGATGTACGCCAGGCTAACCAGAGTTTTTTTAAAGGCGTTAAAGAGACGCGCTGTTTCATCACGCGAAACTGGTCTTTTTCTATTTCATCAAGTGTCGCTTCATAGATAGCAGACATAATGAGTCCGGTGCGCTGAGCGTAACGATCTTCAGGAGGTAACAAGCCTTTTGCTTCTTGATAAAAAGTACGGGCACGATCCGTTTCAAAGGCCAGAAGAGCGGTTAGTTCTGGTGTTTGCTTAAGTGCCAGGATGTCATCTGCTTTAACACCAAATTGGTCCATATCCTCTTGAGGTAAATAGATACGGCCACGCTCAGCATCTTCACGAACATCACGAATAATATTGGTTAACTGAAAAGCCAACCCCAGTTTTTCTGCATATTTAAGCGTCTGGCGGTGTTGATAACCAAAAATCTCTGCAGCAAGTAACCCGACAACACTGGCAACACGATGACAATACAACGCAAGATGTTTAAATGCCTCATATCTGTGTTGGTATAAGTCCATTTCCATGCCATCAATAATTTCAAGGAAATATTCTTGATGCAGCTCGAAATGCTGAAGTGCTTCTTCTAAGGCTTTACCAACTGGATGTGTGGCTGTTTTGTTGAATATATTCTCTACTTCCGTTCGCCACCAAGCTAAGGTTTGTGCCGCGACTTCTGGATCCGCTATTTCATCAACAGCATCATCGACCTCTCGACAAAAAGCGTATAACGCAGTGATGGCCTGGCGTCGATGTGGCGGTAAGAACATAAAGCTGTAATAAAAGCTTGAGCCACTTTTTGCTGCTTTGTCGCGGCAGTATTGATCCGGCGTCATTTAACTAGGCGTTCCACAATCGTGTCGTTTAGCAAGTGGGACTCAATGATTTCATCAATATCTGCTTCAGTTTCAAAGTGATACCAAGTCCCTTCAGGATAGATAACTAACATGGGCCCCAGCTTGCATCGATTTAGACATCCTGCATTATTCACCCGGACTTTCTTTATTTTTAGTTCTTTCACACGTTGTTTTGCGTAATCACGAAGCGACTGTGAACCATGCTCTCCGCAATTAGCACTGCCATCGTCTCGCTGATGAGTACAGAAGAATAAGTGATATTTATATATTTGAGCCATAGTTAGTAAGGATAGCGAACCTTTCAGCAACTAAAAAGCATTTAAGTGAAATTAAGCCATATCGGATGTTTCTGCGACATGATCAGGGAAGCGGGCACGGTAATGAAGGACTTGTTCGATGATCGTAAGAAAGTGTGTCACTAACTCTGGATCAAAATGTCGACCTTTCTGTTCAATGAGATAATCGACGGCTTTTTCAATTGGCCAGGCTTTCTTGTATGGACGCTCAGACGTCAACGCATCAAAAACATCCGATATGGAACAGATGCGGCCTTCAATAGGAATATCCTTGCCTTTTAAACCCTGTGGGTAACCTGAACCGTCCCATTTTTCATGATGAGTCAGTGCAATATTGCTGGCCAGTTTGAGTAGCGGCACATTCGTATCAGCTAATAGATCAGCCCCAATCCTGACGTGTGTTTTCATCACTTCCCACTCGTCAGCATCTAACTTTCCAGGTTTAAGGAGAATATGGTCAGGAATACCGATTTTTCCAATATCATGCATTGGTGCCGCAGTCAGTATATCGGCGGCAAAACTCTCATCTAAACCTGCTGCAAGCGCTAGCATTTGCGCAAAATGGCTCATACGCAATATGTGATTGCCGGTTTCATTGTCTTTATATTCTGCAGCCCGACCTAAGCGTTTAATAATTTCAAGACGACTTTGTTCTAGCTGTTGTGTCCTGTGTCTGACCTGTTGTTCAAGTGTTTCATTCTGCGTCTTTACCTGTTTGTGTAACAAGCGGACTTCCAGCATGTTTCTGATACGTTGGATCACTTCAGTTTGATCAAAGGGTTTGGTGATGAAATCTTTGGCACCGGAACAGAGCGATTTTTTTCTGATTTCCTGAGTAAGTTCTGCAGTAATAACGAGAACTGGCAGGTAATCGTTCTGAATCGCTGTTTGTAGTGTTTGCATTACCTGAAAACCATCCATATCCGGCATGCGAATATCCAGTAGGATGAGATCGATTTCGTATTCAAAATAACGCTGTTCTACTTCCGCGCCTCGTGTCGTAGAAAAAAGAGAAGTGAAACCAGCCTGATGCAGCATCTTCTCCAGTAATTTAATGTTGACGAGCTGGTCATCAACAATAAGAATTCTGGCATTTAAAATGTCACTGTTTGAGATCATATGCTGCTAATACCTCTAGCTATGCGAGCGGGATGGATTATGGTCTGCTCTTGTTAGCATATCGATGACATTAAATGCATTTAGTAATCGCGCTGTACTGAAAAGTCAGCTAACGATAATAGTGCTTGTTTATATTCACTATCTACAAGCAGGTCGAGTGAATCTTTAGCTTGCTTAACTTCCTGTTCTGCTGCCTTCGCTGTGTAGTCAATGGCGCCGGTTTCTTGAATGATCTGGATGATTTCAGTGATTCTATCCCGTTGCCCATTTTCTATCGCTTCTCGAATAATGGCTGCTTGCTCTGCATTGCCATGCTGCATGGCGTATATCAGTGGTAAAGTGGGTTTGCCTTCTGCAAGATCATCGCCGATATTTTTACCAATAGTCTCGCTGGATTGGCTGTAATCCAGTAAGTCATCCACTAATTGGAAGGCGCTGCCCAAGTGCATGGCGTAATTGGCCATTGCGGTTTCAATATGGGGCTCAGAGCCAGAGATGACTGCACCTAACTGACCAGCAGCCTCGAATAATTTCGCGGTTTTATGATGGATAACCTCAAGATACCGTGCCTCGGTAGTATCTGCATCGTGACAATTTAGTAGCTGTAGTACCTCGCCTTCAGCAATGACATTCGTCGTATGAGAGAGAATTTGCATCAATCGCATTGATTCAATTTCGACCATCATTTCAAACGACCGAGTGTAGAGAAAATCACCGACCAATACACTGGCTTCATTTCCCCACAGAGAGTTCGCTGTCTCCTGGCCGCGACGCATATCAGAATTATCCACGACGTCATCATGTAATAAGGTGGCGGTATGAATGAATTCGATAATGGTGGCAAGATTAATGTGTTGGCTACCTTCATAGCCACATGCCCTGGCGGATAATATAGCGATGGCGGGGCGAAGCCTTTTGCCGCCACTATTGATAATATAAAAGCCAAGTTGGTTAATGAGGGCAACATCTGACTGTAAGCGTTGTTGGATCAACTCGTCTACAGCTTTCATGTCATCTTGAATTAAAGAATAGATGGATTGGATATCCACGGAACCGTAATCTGCCTATAATGTGTAATTTAAACGCGTACTTTCTCATGAGCGAGAATACTGCGCAAATATTTCAATATGAATTTGATCTCCTTGAAGAAAGGAGATACAATTGCCGGTCTTTTGTGGGGTAACCCGCATTAACACTATTATACTTTGGAGACAGCGATGTACGCTATTGTCGCGACTGGCGGTAAACAATACCGAGTTAAAGAGGGCGAAAAGCTCCGCATTGAAAAATTGACTGCTGAAGCCGGTGATACGGTTGAGCTTGATAAAGTTCTGTTAGTTGGCGAAGGTGAAGACATCAAAGTTGGTGCGCCTTACCTGGACGGTGCAAAAGTGACTGCAAAAGTGGCAGCTAACGGCCGTGGCGATAAAGTGAAAATCGTCAAATTCAAACGTCGTAAGCACCATCAAAAACAGATGGGTCACCGTCAAGCATATACTGAAATCGAAATCACAGGCATCTCAGCCTAAGAATCGGAAAAGAGGTTTAAGAAATGGCTCATAAGAAAGCTGGTGGTAGTACTCGTAACGGACGTGATTCAGAGTCTAAACGCCTTGGTGTAAAACGCTACGGTGGTGAATTAGTGTCTGGTGGTAACATTTTAGTACGTCAGCGTGGTACGCGTTACCATGCAGGTCGTAACGTAGGTATCGGTAAAGACCATACTTTATTTGCAACAGCTGAAGGTAAAGTATTATTTGAGACCAAAGGTCCTCAAAACCGTACTTTCGTCAGTGTTGTTGCTGACTAAGAATATTTGTTAGCCCGTATGGGGCAAACAGCACAAAGCCCCGCTGATGCGGGGTTTTTTGTTTCTGGCATATACGTTTTATGACCAGAAAGAACATAAGATTAAGGTCGGGAAGCGACAATGAAATTTGTGGATGAAGCGAAAATTAAAATCAGTGCCGGTGGCGGTGGTAACGGCTGTTTGAGTTTTCGCCGTGAGAAATTCATTCCTTTTGGCGGTCCTGACGGTGGTGATGGCGGCGATGGTGGTGATGTCTACCTATTGGCAGATTCTCAGGTCAACACGCTGATTGATTTTCGTTATCAACGTAACTTTAGAGCGCAGCGTGGTGAGCATGGTCGTGGTCGTCTGTGTAGTGGTGCACGCGGTGAAGACTTGGTTATCAAAGTGCCTATTGGTACTGAAGCTTGGGATGATGATACCGATGAACTCATTGGCGACTTAACTAAGGACGGTGATAAGTTACTCGTCGCAAAAGGTGGTTGGCATGGTCTGGGTAATGCGCGCTATAAATCCAGTATTAACCGAGCCCCACGTCAAACCAGTGATGGTACTCCCGGGGAAGAACGTACATTGCGGCTGGAGATGAAGCTGCTCGCTGATGTCGGACTGTTGGGATTACCCAATGCGGGTAAATCAACCTTTATTAGTCAGGTGTCAGCTGCGCAACCTAAAGTCGCAAACTATCCTTTCACCACACTTTATCCGAATTTAGGTGTGGTTACCTTAAAAGACGTGCGCAGTTTTGTGATTGCCGATATTCCTGGCTTGGTCGAAGGTGCGGCAGAAGGCGCGGGTTTGGGGATTCAGTTTCTGAAACACTTAACGCGCACACGTTTACTTTTACATCTTGTTGATATGGCGCCAGTTGATGTGAAACAGGATCCGGTAGAAAGTGTACAGATTATTAATCGTGAACTGGAAAACTACAGTGAAGCTTTAGGTAGTCAGGACCAGTGGTTGGTTCTGAATAAAATGGACCTAGTCCCAGAAGATATTCGCGAAGATTTATGTCAAGAAGTGCTGGACCGACTGCAATGGAAAGGTAAAGTGTTCTACATTAGTGGTCAGAGTGGTGAAGGGTGTGATGCCCTCGTCAACGATGTCATGAATTATCTGGAAGAGTCTCGTGCCAGTGAAAAAGACAAAAGTGCAGATAGTTCACAGGATGATGTTCAGGAATAAACTTCAGTGACAGAGCCGCATCAGCAATTATTGAACACTAAGCGCTGGGTTATCAAAATTGGCAGTGCTTTATTGACCCGTATTGGTGAAGGTTTGGATACGGATCGTATCCGTTGGTTAAGCGCGGAAATAGCCGAATTGCGTCGCCAAGGTAAAGAAGTCGTGCTAGTCACATCTGGCTCTGTGGCTGCAGGCATGCAGAAGTTGGGCTGGAAAAGACGTCCACATGAAATTCATCGTCTGCAAGCGGCTGCCAGTGTTGGTCAGATGGAGTTGGTCAACGCCTATGCCACAGAATGTGGCAAGCACGGTATCCATACGGCCCAAATCTTACTGACTCACTCTGACTTATCAGATCGTGGTCGCCATCTTAATGCACGAAGTGCACTGCAAACGCTGCTCGAACTCGATATTCTGCCTGTGGTGAATGAGAACGATACTATTGCCACAGAAGAAATCCGCTTCGGAGATAACGATACCTTAGCTGCTATGACGGCCAATCTTGTTGAAGCCGATGTATTAGTTATTTTGACAGATCAAGATGGCTTGTTTGATTCTGACCCCCGCACAAATCCGAATGCTCGCATGATTGCCGCATCAGCTGCCAGCAATGCAGCACTTGATCAAATGGCCGGTGATAGCAAAGGTGAGCTCGGTCGCGGTGGTATGACCACTAAACTATTAGCTGCACGTCGTGCAGCACGTTCAGGTGCTTACACCGTTATCTTATCTGGTAAACATCCTGACAATCTTCGCCATCTGTCTGCAGGACATGGCGTGGGCACATTACTCTGGCCTGACAATAAACCGATTACAGCGCGCCAACAATGGTTGGTTGGCCACTTAATTGCTAAAGGGCAATTGGTACTCGATGATGGTGCTGTGGCTGTGTTAAGAGAGCAGGGAAGAAGCTTGTTACCGGTTGGCGTAACCCATGTGGAAGGCCAGTTTACCCGCGGTGAACTGGTGATTTGCCGGGATATCAAAGGTAATGAAATCGCCAGAGGTTTAGCCAATTATAATGCTGACGAAGCGCGTCTGATTAAAGGCAAACCCAGCACTGAAATTGAATCTATTCTGGGCTATGTTGGCGAACCAGAATTAATTCACCGTGATAATCTGGTATTAACCAGCTAATCAATAAAAAAACAAAATTGCAGACATAAAAAAACCGACGTAAAGTCGGTTTTTTTATAAAGTCGAAACTTTAAATTACATTGCGCGAACAGCGTTGTTCAAGCGGCTTTTACCACGAGCAGCAGTATTCTTGTGAATAATGCCTTTACCCGCCATACGATCTAATGCAGGCGCTGCAACTTTGAAAGCAGCAACAGCTTGTTCTTTATCACCAGCTGCGATTGCTTTTCTCAGTGCTTTAATCGTTGTACGCATCGCTGAACGTTGGCTGGCGTTACGCTGACGGTGTACTTCTGCTTGACGCGCGCGTTTTCTTGCTTGTGCCGAATTTGCCAAAGTGCTTCTCCTAAAAATTCATTTATCTGTAGCTAAACCTAGCTATCTGTATTTACAGATGAGCCCGACATTATCCGGATTTTAATCTGATTTGTAAATGGTATTATGTGATTATTTTTCAATAGGATGACCCATGCGCATAATCACAGCCAATGTGAACGGTATTCGAGCCGCCGCCCGTAAAGGTTTTTTTGACTGGTTGCCTAAACAAAACGCAGATGTTGTCTGTATTCAGGAAACCAAAGCCCAAGTTCATCAACTCGAAGATGATATTTTCAGGCCGCAAGGATATCACTGTTATTACCATGATGCTGAAAAAAAGGGCTACAGCGGTGTGGCATTGTATTGCAAAGCAGAGCCCGATGAAGTCATTGTTGGTATGGGCAATGAGGAGTTTGATGCAGAAGGTCGTTATATCGAAGCGCGTTTTGGTAATTTGAGCGTCATTTCACTGTATATGCCCTCAGGATCATCAAAAGAAGAGCGTCAATTGGTTAAGTATCGCTGCATGGATTTTTTCGAAATAAAAATGCAGGAAATGAAAGATTCCGGTCGCGAGGTCTTAATCTGCGGCGATTGGAATATTGCACATAAAAATGAAGATATTCGTAACTGGAAAGGCAATTTGAAAAATTCAGGCTTTCTGCCTGAAGAACGAGCCTGGCTAGACAAGTTGTTTGATGACATGGGCTTTATTGATGCCTTCCGTGAGTTACCACAGGAAGAACACCAATATACTTGGTGGTCAAACCGTGGTCAGGCCAGAGCGAACAACGTCGGATGGCGCATTGATTACCATATCTTAACGCCAAGTATGAAAGGCAAAGTTAAAGCAACTGAAATCTATCGAGACGAGTCATTTTCAGATCATGCACCACTTATTATTGATTACGACTACGAGCTGGCAAAATAAAAACGAACTTTATCGCGACATACCTCTCTGACTTATTTATTCATCAGAGAGTTATGTATGTGGTCATTATTTAAGTCCGATCCAGAGAAAAAGTTAAAAAAGCAACTAGCGCAAAAGCGTGAACAGGCATTAACTGCTCAGCGTAACGGTGATATACGACTGTTTGCCTCGCTGACACAGGAATCTGAGGCAATATTGAAGCAGTTACAACAAGTGCAGTCTGATAAAGCCTGAACTTAGTCTATGTGTACTCTAATACATTGAGGCAAGCACGCAACGAATTACACCATAATCATAAGCTTCATCCAGCGCCTGATAAATCGCTTTGAGGCTCTGCGACTCATCGCCTAAAGATTCAATGGTGAGCACAATTGTGTTGAGTTCGGCATCTTCCAGGTCTAATACGTCTTTCACATCCAGCAAGCCGGCGTTGATGCCTTCAGCCAAATGACTATAAACCGTGCTGAGCTTTAAATCACGCTGTTTAGCAATGTTATCTATGCCATGTCCCTTTTCAAGTAATAACAGCGTGTCATTAATGGTGTCACTCAAGCCGTTATTAAGTAATTCTGATAAGGGATGCTGTTGAATCACCTCTAAAAACGCATGACCATAATGATTGAGTTTCTGCTCGCCCACTCCGGAAATCCGTTGCATTGCCTCCATATCTGCAGGCCGGTAACGACACATTTCCAATAATGTCGCATCATGAAAAATAACATAAGGTGGCACACCATGCTGTTTGGCTATATCAGAACGTAATTGACGTAAGGCTTCCCATAGACGCTCGTCTTGTGGGCGAACAGCGGTTTGTCTTTTACTGGCTTTAGCCGTAGATTTTTTTGGAGACTGTTTTCTTAATTTTAATGTTTGCTCGCCGCGTAATATGGGCCGACATTTTTCTGTCAGTCGTAATGCGCCATAACGTTGAATATCAATATCGAGATAACCTGTGGCAATTAACTGCCGGAAAATGCCTCGCCATTGCGTCGCATTCAGTTCAGTGCCGATGCCATAAGTGCTCAACTTATCATGCTGATTATGTTTGATACGATCATCGTCACTACCCAGTAACACATCGATTAAATAATTCACCCCAAAACGCTGCTCAGTGCGGTAAACGCAGGATAGGGCTTTCTGTGCTATTTCTGTCGCATCAAAGCTTTCTGGCGGCGTTTGGCAGTTATCGCATTGGCCGCATTTTTCAGGAGCTTCTTCATCAAAATAGGCCAGTATGGCCTGACGACGACAGGTGATGAGTTCACATAAACCGAGCATGGCATCTAATTTATGCTGTTCAACCCGCTTGATCATATCGGGCGCATTAGAGTCTTGCATAAACTGCCGCAGGGTAATGACATCCTGCAGGCCATAGGCCATCCAGGCATTGGCCGGTAAACCATCGCGACCCGCGCGGCCGGTCTCTTGATAATAAGCTTCAATATTTTTCGGCAAATTCAGGTGAGCGACAAATCGCACATCGGGTTTATCAATACCCATACCAAAGGCGATGGTGGCGACAATGATCACACCTTCTTCGCGTAAAAAGCGCTGTTGATGTTTAGCCCTGATGTCATTAGATAGGCCGGCATGATAAGGCAGGGCAACCCGACCTTGTTCCTGAAGCCACTCAGCAATGGCTTCTACTTTTTTGCGAGACAGGCAATAAACAATACCGGCATCGTTGACGTGATGTTCCTGAATAAACTGCCAAAGCTGTTGTTTGGCTTGCGTCGCTTCCGTAATCGCATAAAAAATATTAGGCCTGTCAAAACTATTCAGATAAACATTGGCTTGCTGCAGATTGAGCTGTTCAATGATTTCCTGACGCGTACGTTTATCCGCTGTAGCAGTCAGGGCGACACGCGGCACATTGGGAAATCGCTCATGAAGCAAGCGAAGCTGTTGGTATTCAGGGCGAAAGTCATGTCCCCATTGCGACACACAGTGCGCTTCGTCTATCGCAAACAAAGCAATACTGACACGACTCAACAAAGATAGTGTGCGTTCGTTTAATAAACGCTCTGGGGCGATATACAGCACATCAATCAGTCCAGCTTCAAGTTCTTGCTCGACTGTACGGGCTTCATTTGCTGAAAGACTGGAGTTCAGAAAAGCGGCTTTTACACCTAATTCGTTTAACGCCACCACCTGATCCTGCATCAGGGCAATTAACGGTGACACCACAATGCCAGTGCCTTTTCTGATAAGTGCCGGAATCTGATAACAAAGCGATTTACCACCGCCGGTTGGCATTAATACCAGAGCATCACCACCATGGATAAGGTGCTCAACGATATCCTGTTGATTATGTCGAAAGGCATCGTAGCCAAAGATGTTCTGTAGCACGTCCAGTGCGGGTTGTCCTTCAGTATGCATAGATAAATCAGTGATTAAAGCAAAGGGGCATTATGGCAAATATGACTTCACTCTGATATCGAATATGAACAGCAAATTCGGTTTATTACAGAAATACAGGCAGAATATAGGATCTTCAACTTTCAGCTCATGCGAAACATGGCAGGTTTTAAGCAAATTTATATTAGGAATTTAAATGAACAACATTACCGTGGACAACAATCCCAGCGAAGCACAATTAAAACAGATGGGCGTCGAGCATTGGCCCACTTGGGAAAAAGAAGTCTCTGTCTTCCCTTGGTCATTTGTCACCACTGAAGTGGCATACATTGTGGAGGGGGAGTGTGTAATGACGCCCAACGATGGTGGACCTGCAACCACATTTAAAGCCGGGGATTTAGTGGTTTTCCCCAATGGTTATAAAGGCACATGGGAAGTGAAAAAAGCTTTGAAAAAACGCTTTAAACATAGAGATGGCAACTTTGTGAAATGTGCGTTTAGCCGTTATAAAATCCTGAAAAATCGTATTAAATCGGCTTTTTAGGAAATACTGCTTGGCATAAAAAAGGAGGGAGGAGATCAATGTCGTTATTAAGCTCACATTGGGGTTCCCCCTTCAATCCAACTCTAGGGTGCGTGGTTTTTAAAACTGATCATGCAGTTCAAAGTCCAGCTGTGGTTGAACAGTTTCTGTAGAAGGCAAATCAAACCCACTCATACTTAATCCGACCAGTCTTACTGGTTTATGACCCGCCTCTGTTTTCTCCAGCAACAACGGAATAATCTTTTTTAAGTCAGTCAGTTTAATGATGTGCTCGGCGCTGTGTGCACGGGTGACTTGTTGAAAGTCAGCATATTTCACTTTAACGGTGACGGTACGTGCTTTCAGGTGTTGTTTATCCAAACTCTCAAACACGCGTTCAGCCAAATCGAGCAGTTTGGCGGTTAATTCAGGAATCGAGTGAATATCTTCTGCAAAGGTAGTTTCTTTACCGAGTGATTTACGGATACGTTGGCTACGAACCGGGCGGTCGTCGATAGCTCGGGCGATGTTGTAGTAATACTGACCCGCCTTGCCGAAACGCTCAGTCAGTTCGCTTAATGATTTCTCACGCAGGTCCTTGCCGGTATGAATGCCGAGGTTGTGCATTTTGGTTTCTGTGGCAGGACCAACGCCATGAAATTTACCGACAGGAAGATCGGCGACAAAGGCTTCGCCTTGTTCAGGTCTGATGACATAAAGCCCGTTGGGTTTATCCATATCTGAGGCAATTTTGGCGAGGAATTTATTGTAGGAAACACCAGCAGAGGCTGTGAGTCTAGTTTCCAGCAAAATCTCACGTTTAATGGCCTGGGCAATCAATGTCGCTGAACCATTAAAAGCTTCTGTGTAGGTGACATCCAAATAGGCTTCATCGAGAGATAAAGGCTCAACTTCACTGGCATAGCGCCAGAAAATATCACGGATTTGGTTGGAAACTTCACGATAGGCATCAAAGCGGGGCGGTACAAACAGCGCTTGCGGGCATAAGCGATAGGCGCGCGAACAGGGCATGGCCGAGTGAATGCCATATTTTCTGGCTTCATAACTACAGGCTGCGACCACGCCACGGCTGTTAGGCTTGCCACCGACAATCAATGGTTTGCCTTTGTATTCCGGGTAATCACGCTGTTCTACCGAAGCAAAAAAAGCATCCATATCAACGTGAATTATTTTGCGTTGCTTAGCCATGAGGTATCAAGGATATCAGAAGTCTGTTCTCTTAATTTTCTCATTATCGTTGACTGCATGATGATCAGCAATGTTTTCTGGCTATCTGCATCTCAAGCAACAAAAGTGGAACCAGATATACTTCAATGTTACTTTAGCTGATTCAACGCGATCTGAGACCGATTTTGATAGCACGACTACGTTCATGGCATGAGAGTTTACAGGCATTTATGCACCCACGGGTGCTCACAATGCTTGTGTTTGGCATCATGGCAGGTCTGCCGTTATTACTGATTTTTTCCACATTAAGCCTATGGCTTGGCGAAGTCGGTATCGCAAAAAGTGAAATCACTTATTTCAGCTGGGCAGCGCTGGGTTACTCATTCAAATTCGTCTGGGCACCGCTGGTGGATGTGATGCCCTTACCGATATTAACCCGTCTGCTCGGTCGTCGTCGTGCCTGGCTATTATTATCCCAATGCATGGTGATGGGCTCCATTATTTTTATGGCAATGGTGGATCCAGCCCAAGATTCTTTAGTTTGGATGGGGGTAGCAGCCGTGTGTCTGGGCTTTTCCTCGGCTACCCAGGATATTGTGACTGATGCCTACCGTATTGAATCTGCCAATGCTGAACTGCAAGCGATGATGTCGGCCAGTTACATTGCTGGTTATCGAATTGGCATGTTAGTGGCGGGCGGTGGTGCCTTATTCCTGGCCAGTTATTTTGGCACCAGCATGGAGCAATATAACTTTGAGGCTTGGCAAATAACCTACTGGAGCATGGCCAGTTTATTTTTGTTTGGCATTGTGACCACCTTGATCATTGATGAGCCCAAGCAACAACAGGAATCAGCTTTAATCAACCGTCGTCATCATGTGCGATTTTTTATAACCTTTTTGCTGGCGGTGAGCGCCTTTATCTGTAGCTTTGCACTGACAGCAGACTTAACGGAGCAGGCGAAACAAAAGCTGGGTATGTTTCTCAGTAACCCTCAGTTGGTGTCAGTGATTATCGAATTGATCCGGCTGGTATTTGCCGGTTTTGCTGCAGCGTTAGTTGCGATGCTGATGACACAAATAAAGTTTATCGATAAACAAAGTGTGACTCACAGTTATGTTGCACCTATTCAGGACTTCTTTACCCGTTATGGCTGGTCTTTAGCTTGGTTATTATTGGCTCTAGTGGGCTTGTATCGGATTTCAGATATTGTGCTTGGGGTGGTGGCAAATCCACTTTATCAAAGCCTGGGGTTTACCAAAACTGAAATCGCCACTGTCGTGAAAACCTTTGGCGTGTTTATGACCATCTTCGGTGCTTTCTACGGTGGTATATTGGTTTTGCGTTATGGCGTGATGCCGATATTGATGCTGGGCGCGGTGTTATCTGCTATTACCAATCTGCTATTTATGCTGCTGGTACAAAGCGGTCACGATATCACCATGCTCTATGTGGTGATTACCGCTGATAATTTATCGGGTGGCCTGGCGAATGCCGCCTTTATTGCTTTTTTATCCAGTTTGACCAATATCTCTTTTACCGCTGTACAGTATGCGATTTTTAGCTCATTGATGACCTTAATCCCCAAAGTGTTGGGCGGTTATTCAGGCTCTATGGTGGAATCCATCGGTTTTGAAAGCTTTTTCTTGATGACGGCCCTGATGGGGCTACCGGTCTTATTGCTGATTATGCTTGCTGGCAAACGCTTTAATCTCACTACTCCCCAATGACGCTAGTGAAATGGCTTTTGTTGATTGTGCTTGTCGTTATTGCTGTAAAACAATGTCAGCATAAAGAAGAAGTCAGTTTAGGGCCGGGTGTTAAAGTGGCTCAGGCGCCAGTGCAATCACCGCTCAGTCAAGCGATACCGTTTAAGTTTGAAGGGTATCAAATCACACCACTGGCACACTTTTCACTACAAGCGAAAGTGTTGGGGCGTGAAGATTATCGTTTAGACAGAGAAAGTGACTTATCCCCGACCGACTTAGCATTAGGCTGGCAGAAAATGTCAGATGAGAGCGTTTTGGCGAAGATTGATATCACTCAGACCAGGCGATGGTATTACTGGCAAGTGGAGCAGTTCCCGATACCACGACGTGATATTGAAACCCAAAGTGCCAATATGCATATGATCCCTGCTGATGGTCAGGTTGCCAAGGCCTTAAAGAAAGTAAAAACAGGACAGATCATTGCATTGGAAGGCCAGTTAATTCAAGCTAGAGCCACCGATGGCTGGTCATGGAAAAGCTCCATGACCAGAGATGATACCGGCGCTCACGCCTGTGAAGTCGTCTATGTGACATCCCTTACTATTATCGAGTAAACGCTACCCCACCAATTTATAACAAGGTTGGTAAACTCCTTCGCCCTGGCCTAGTTTCATTCGTTGTTGTTTAACGAAAATATGGAGGAGATTATCAATCGCACGCATGATGCTGGGATCGCCTTTAAGCAAATAGGGCCCATGTTTCGCCACTTCTTTAATACCAAAACTTTTCACATTGCCGGCTACAATACCTGAAAATGCTGAACGAATTTGGCTGGCAAGCAGGTGCTTAGGCAGTGATGGATCTAAATTTAATGCGGCCATATTTTCATGAGTGGGAATAAATGGCTGCTGCAGCATTGGGTCAATATGTAACTGCCAGTTGTAGTAATACGCTTCTTCCGTTTCTCTACGATTATCATGGACTTCAGCTATGGCCTGTTTGACTTTGTAGCCGACGGTCTCTGGCTCACCAATAACAATCTCATATAATTGGCTAATGTCTTCACCCAGACATTGTTTGAGGAAGGCATCCAATGTGTCGAAATAGTCCCGGCATGATTCGGGCCCGGCAAAGATTAATGGGATACCGTATTTATTTTCCGGATGAAGCAGAATACTGAGTAAATAGAAGATTTCTTCCACCGTGCCAACGCCGCCGGGAAAGACCACGATAACGTGACCCAGACGTACAAAGGCTTCCAGTCGCTTTTCAATATCCGGCATGATAACCAGTTCATTGACGATGGCATTGGGTGATTCAGAGGCAATGATGCCTGGTTCGCTAATGCCAATATAACGACCATGAGTGATTTGCTGTTTGGCATGACCGACGGCAGCACCCTTCATAGGACCTTTCATGGCACCAATACCGCATCCGGTGATGATGTCCAGTCCTCTTAAGCCGAATTCATAACCGACATGTTTGGCATAGTCATACTCTTCGCGGGGAATAGAGTGACCGCCCCAACAGACCACCAGATTAGGCGAGACATTGGGCCTGACCATATTGGCATTACGCAAGATACGGAACACTTTATCGGTGATTTTCGCCGAACTATTGGTTTCTTCTGCCAGAATTTTAAAGTCAGTGTAGACAATATCGCGTAATACCGACGATAAATGCTCCTGAATACCGCGAATCAGCGTGCCATCAACAAAGGATTGGGCTGGCGCATTGAATATTTCCAGCATCACGCCACGGGGTTGTGACTTTAGGCGGATATCAAAGTCCGCATAGAGTTGCTGAATTTCTTCGGCATCATCTTCATGGCTGTCAGTGTTGAGAATCGCCAGAGCGCATTCTCTGAATAGTTGGTGTAGCTCAGCGCTGGGAGAGCTGAGTTTGATGATTTCTTCCTGTGATAACAGGTTAAGACTTCGAATCGGACGAACAGTGGTATAAGGGATTTTTTTCATTCACACGCCTTCTTTGGTGGTTACTATTTGATGCTCCCACTCTTGTTACTAACAATCAATGGTTTTCAGATAATTTTTGCTTGCAGCTCTACAAATACATGGATGCCAGTCTTATCGATGGCTCTTCCAGGCTGGCCGTCACGGTAAACCCTAGGCTTTCGACCAGTCGTTGCATGGGTTGATTACTGGTGAGAATTTCACCTTCCATCAGGCTGAACCCTTGCTGGCGGGCACTGGAAATCAAGGCCTGCATCAGTCGTGTGCCAATACCTTTATGTTGCCATTCATCAGCGACAACCAAAGCAAACTCACAGCTGTTACCATCCGGGTTCATACTGTAACGGGCGACACCGACTTCAATTTCTTCATTGTTTTCCATGGTCACTGCCATTAAAGCCAATTCGCGGCTGTAATCAAGCTGTGTAAAACGTATCAACATATCTTGCGACAATTCGTTGAGTTCTTGCATAAAGCGGAAGTAGCGAGATTCTGTAGACAGTTTTCGAAAAAAGACCTGTTCAATCAGCGCATCTTCGGGGCGAATAGGACGGATAATAATATCCGTGCCATCGGCTAACTGTTCCTGCCTGGTTAAATGCGTTGGATATGGATGAATGGCCATATGATCATAGCGGTGAATGGTCTTTACATGATGTGCGACGACGATTCTGACATCTAAAGCGAGCACTCCGCGTTCATCGACGACCAGTGGGTTGATGTCCAGTGATTCAATTTCTGGTAATTCACAAACCATCTCAGACACCCGTAACAACACTTGTATTAAGGCGTCACGATTCACGGCAGGCATATCACGGAACTCGCCGAGCATAGCGGCAATTTTGGTTTGGTTAATCAGCTTGTCTGCCAGGAACGTGTTTAAAGGTGGCAGAGCAATAGCGGTATCTTGCAAGACTTCGACTTTGACACCTCCGGCCCCAAATACAATCGTGGTACCAAATACTGGGTCACGGTTAACGCCGACCAGACATTCTCTACCGAAGGGATCGGTATACATTGGTTCGATACTGACGCTGAATGCCTTCATATCCGGGACTTTCTTACGCACCGCTTCCTGTAGTTCTTTGTAAATCAATCTGACGGCGGCCGCATTATTGATATTTAAGCGAACGCCGCCTACATCGGTTTTATGCTGGATATGACGATCATTGATTTTCATCGCCACCGGATAACCAAAACTCTCTGCTGCGACCAACGCTTCATTGGCGCTGTGGCACTGAATGCTCAAACTGACCGGGATATCAAAAGCATGTAACAAGGCTCGGGATTCAGCGGTGGTTAGGGATTGTCGATTTTCAGCCAGTACACTCTCGATAATCAGTCGCGCACCCTCAATATCCGGTTCGCTGTGTGATGATAATGGGCCTGGTACCTGCATTAATAATTGCTGGTTTTCATAAAAGCGCGCGAGGCAGGCAAAGGCTTCCACTGAGGATTCAGGATCAGAAAAACAGGGCACATGATGACGGGCAAATAAACGATCCGCACTGGCAATAAGCTGTTGACCCATCCAGCAAGCCAGAACGGGTTTTGAGCTTGTCTGGTGTGCATCAATAACGGCTTGTGCACAGGCATCAGGATCGGTCATGGCTTGTGGAGACAGCATCACTAATACCCCATCAATGCCTTCATCCTGCAAACAGGCATTTACGGCAGCTTTATAGCGTTCTGGTGAGGCATCGCCAAGCACATCAATCGGATTACTGCGCGACCAGTGATGAGGTAATACTTTATCCAGGTTGGTAATTGTCGTTTCCGACAGGTTGGCTAACTCAATGCCTAAATCAATCGCTCTGTCTGTCGCCATCACCCCAAGGCCTCCGCCATTGGTGACGATCGCCAAACGCCGGCCATGCACCCGACATTGAGTGGCTAATAACTCAGCGGCGGCAAAAAGCTGCTGAATGGTATCGGCTCTGACCACACCAGCTCGTTGAATTGCGGCATTAAATACATCATCACCACCCATCATTGCACCGGTATGCGTTAAAGCCGCCTGTGAGCCAGCTTGATGGCGGCCTGCTTTGATTATAACCACCGGTTTCATGCGTGAAGCAATACGTAGCCCGCTCATAAAGCGGCGGGCATCGCGAATACCTTCGACATACAGCAGAATACTCTGGGTTTTGTGATCCTGAGCTAGAAAGTCGAGCAGATCACCAAAATCAATATCAGCGGCATTACCCAATGAAATAATGGCAGAAAACCCGACCTCATTGGCTGCCGCCCAGTCTAGAATCGCCGTACATAAAGCGCCTGATTGTGAAATTAAAGCTAGTTGCCCAGGCGCTGCAGTATTTTTACTAAAGGTGGCATTCATGCCAATATTGGGGCGGATAAGGCCAAGACAATTAGGTCCGAGAATTCGGATATTGTATTGCTGGGCTGCCTTAACGACATCGTGTTCGAGCTTGAGACCTTGTCCCTGACCTTCACTGAAACCCGCCGAAATAATGATGGCCGCTTTCACTCCGGCGTGACCACATTGATGCATGATGGCTTCTATGGTGCTGGCGGGGGTAGCGATAACAGCCAAGTCCACAGCTTCATTAATGGCTTCGATATTCGGGTAGCAAATATGATCATCAATACGATCATATTTAGGGTTCACGGCATAGACGGGTCCGTTAAAGTCAGTATCAATCAGGTTGTCAAACACCCGTCTGCCAACCGCATCCGTGGTCTGACTGGCGCCAAATACAGCAATTGAACGAGGTGAAAACAGACGGTCTAAAAAATGTGTGGTCATATCACTGGTCCAGTTTCCTGATACGATTATCTTACAAAAACTTTATTACGATTGTTTAAGGTGTCGTTATGACTATCGCGTTTATCTCTCATGCTGACTGTGCAATGCACGAAACGACATCATATCACCCGGATACGGCAGAAAGGCTTGCCGCCATTCATGATCGCCTTATTGCCAGCGGCCTGGAAATGATTATGCATTTTTATGACGCGCCGATGGTCTCTGTAGAGCAATTATGCCGTGTCCATGATGCTGATTATGTCAGTGAGATCTTTCAGAAGTTGCAAGACAATGAACGTGTTTGGCTGGATGCCGATACCTTGATGGTATCCGCGTCATTAACAGCGGCACAGCGTGGAGCCGGTGCTGTTGTAAAAGCAGTCGATTTAGTGATGAGCCAAGATGCAAATAGCGCCTTTTGTTGTGTCAGGCCGCCCGGGCATCATGCCGAACATAATAAGGCGATGGGGTTTTGTATCTTTAACAATGTTGCTGTCGGTGTGGCTCATGCAATAGCTCAATATGGTCTGGAGCGAGTAGCTATTATCGACTTTGATGCACACCATGGTAATGGCACAGAAGATATTTTCCGAGGTAATGAACAAGTCCTTTTATGCAGTAGTTTTCAACATCCGTTTTACCCAGATACTGGCGTGCCCGGCAAGCATGACAACATGATTAATATTGGCCTAGCTGCCGGGACCAGCGGTGAACAGTTTCGTCAGTTGGTTGAGCAGCAATGGTTACCGGAGCTGGAAACATTTCAGCCCGAATTGATTTTTATTTCTGCCGGATTTGATGGGCATCGGGAAGACGATATGTCAGATCTGGACTTAGTGGAAGAGGACTTTGCCTGGGTGACCCGTGAAATGAAAAAAATAGCCGATAACTATGCTCAAGGTCGGATAGTGTCAACACTTGAAGGCGGTTATGTCATGTCAGCATTAGGACGCAGTGTGGCCAGTCATATTGATGCTTTGTTATAAAATTTTCTGATCTGAAAACACAAAAAAGCCCTGAAAAACAGGGCTTTTTTTAGGTTCATCGCGGATTAGCGTGAAAAATTAGGAGACGACGGTAAAACCGGTTAGTTTTGAGTTCGCCAAAACAACAAACTTAACCAATCCACCGCCGTCTCTATGAATGCTAATCCACTTTGTTTGTTCTGGGAAGGATTCAGGCTTGAATCATATGCCCAGATAGATGACCAATCCCTGCTTATCCGGCTTCAGCCCGCTGATGATTGCCTGCCACGTTGCAGTGGCTGTAATGAGAAAACGTCGGCCATACATGACACCCACATCCGTCGGGTTCGAGAGCGTGACCTGTTTCAATATCGCGTCTGGCTGGAAGTGCCTGTTCGCCGCCTTCGATGTCCGACCTGCGGCCCGAAGCTTGAAGACATTAGCTGGTTATCAGGCCGTCAGCGCTTGACTGTCGGCATGATTAACTGGGATGAGTCCCTGGTGCGGTTGATGCCGGTTCAGCACGTAGCCACACAGCTTAGCCTGCACTGGCATACGGTCAAAGCCATCGACCATCAGCGTCTTAAGAAAGAAGTGCAAGAACCAGACAAGTCCCAGCTCCGTCGCCTCATTATGGATGAGTTTGCTCTGTTCAAGGGCCACCGATACGCCACCGTGGTGGTTGATGCCGACACGCAACAAGTGCTTTGGGTGGGAGAAGGTCGTAGCCGGGCCGCGGTACGGCCGTTCTTTGAGTGGCTGGGACCTGAAGCGTGTAGCCGGATTGAAGCTGTCGCCATGGACATGAATACGGCCATGGATCTGGAAGTACAGCACCACTGCCCACAGGCTCGAGTGGTCTATGACCTGTTTCATGTTGTGGCCAAGTTCGGTCGGGAAG
>ERZ724569.43-NODE-43-length-49416-cov-3.441620_pt1 | contig 49416 bp, 45 predicted proteins | sample MGYA00375863_ERZ724569 | MGnify/ENA primary metagenome ERZ724569 (study PRJEB28725, sample SAMN03264850) | marine sediment metagenome | biome: marine pelagic biome; feature: marine oligotrophic desert; material: marine snow | place: Pacific Ocean:North Pacific...
TCTGACTATACACCAGTTGAGAACGGGAAATATGCCCGCCGTATCATCAAGTTAGCTAATGATTTTTATATTCATCTGTTTTCGATTCTGACATTTTCCTGTAACAGTGCTTATCTACACTATAGCTGGATGAACAATTCACCATTTAGCCGGTCCTTACTGTGTTGGATTTTTTCATCAGTTGTAAATCAAAGCCAAACTCGTCGTGAGGCGGGGTCGGAAAGCCACAGGTCTTCCAAGTGAAGATGGCTGGGTTGCATTGCTTGTTTTTTCACTCTAAACATAAGGGAATTTTTATGAAAAAAGCGATGCTATTTGTCGTAGCTTTATTTTTCTCAATCAGTGTGAATGCCGCAACGTTGTCACTCAGTGCAGCCGGTTCAGCCGGTGCTAGTCAAAGCGTTGATTTATCAGACAACGCTGTTGTGCTTGCTGGCGGTACTGTTTCAAAAGCGGGTGATTGGAATTCAGCATTCACTCTTTCTACTGATGTAGATACACCTGTTGTCATTGAGTGGTCTTTCAACCCTGCTATCACAGCAGCAACATTAGTGTTTGGTGCTGTCGGCAGCACTGTCTCATATGCCATCACTGAAGACTTCAGTTTTACTGCTGTTTTACTAACAGGTGTTGATTACGTATTAAGTATTGTTGATGCCACTTCAGGTGCTGTTAAGTATGACGTGTCTGTTTCAGCCGTCCCACTGCCAGCCGCTTTATTTTTATTTGCACCAGCATTATTAGGTTTCTTAAGCCTACGCAAAAAAAGTTTAGCCACTGCCTAAGGTATCTCATACAGTCGTTCAATTAGGGAGCTTCGGCTCCCTTTTTTTATGGTAAATGATGTTGATTAACTCATGCAGTATCACGGCAACATAATGAAAGCTATAGTTTTACAAGCTCGTGCCGATACATAATTATGTGAACTATTTATCGTTGGAAATGACGAAGGTCATGTAAGATGGCACAAAAAGTAGGAGGTAAGAAATGAGTATTTCAGCAACACAAGGCAGCCCAAAGATCAGTATTGATGACTATCTTATGGTGAAGAGTGCTCAAATGAGTAACAACAAAGCCAAACTCGATGGTGCCAATGCACTCAAACTTATCGATTCGGCACTACCCGCACCTACTGCCACTCAAGGTAACAACCTAAACGTAAAAGCCTGATTTTCTCAGGCTTTTTTTTGCCTGTTATCTCAGACTGGCAACTCAATCTCAGAATAAAAATCTTTATAGACCAGTTCCGCTCTTAATCGACTTCCCGCCTTAAGCAAGGCTTGCGGTTGGCTTACCTCTTTCATCCACTGCTCTGCCTGTTCCTGTTTCACCAGGTTACACACATCTCCTATTGGCCAATGAAAATACACCTCATGTTGTTTCTTTAAGGCCAAAATGTCTTTATCTGTTGTCTCAGGTATCGGTAGATAAGAGCTGAATAGTTCTAGTCCACCCTGTTGTTCAGGATCATCAGCAAAGTACTCCACGCTGACATCCCATCCTCGAACCAATCCTTGTTCTTCATCACCTGTTTCAATACTCACACCCAACATCGCTAGCGTGCCATCATTGATTTTCGGTAATTTTTTCAGAACATCCTGTATAGCTATCACTGCTTGTTTATCATCTGCAGATAACACATCAAAATTTAATAACCAATTGCCCAAACCAATGGCTGATTGAATCAATTGTTTATGTGTTTTATCGAGAAGAATATTTGCCATTATTCACTTTTACCCTGTTGAGCTTTTTCATAATTTTTTATCCAGTCGCACACTTCTTCTGCACGCATAGGTTTAGCGATAGCGTAGCCTTGGGCCATGTCACACCCCATATCCAGCAGGTACTGGAAGTGCTCCGTTGATTCCACACCTTCAGCAATGATGTCACGTTTAAAGACCTGTGCCAGTTCGATAATGCCTTTAACGATAGCCATATCTTCATCATTTCTCAGCATATCTCTTACAAAGCTCTGATCGATTTTTAATGTCTTCACCGGTAACTTTCTTAAGTAAGTCAATGAAGAGTAGCCAGTTCCAAAGTCATCTAATGCAAACGGCACGCCGAGATAATTACTCGCAGCGGCCACGACCTGAGATGTCTGGACGGTTTCCAATGCCGATGTTTCCAATATCTCCAGCTCAATCGACTCGGGGGATATGCTTTCATATTGATTCAGTGATGCTTCCAGCTTCTTCAGAAAATCAGTGTGTTGAATTTGCTTGGCAGACACATTAATACTGACCTGAATATTGAGCCCTTGCTCTTGCCACGCATGCAGCTGTTTTAACGCCGTTTTTAATACCCAATCGCCCATTTCAACGCTGAACTCATGCCCTTCGACGATAGGCAAAAACTCCATGGCACCTAATAAACCTTTTTCAGGGTGTTGCCAACGTATCAGTGCTTCTACCCCGATCACTCGACCATGTCGAAGATCGACTTTGGGCTGATAATAGAGGCGGAATTCTTCGCCAATTAAAGCCAGGTGCAAGCGCTCCAATTGTGTATGGTATTCGTGCATTTGCTGATCGAGCTTGGCATCAAATATATGATAGCCATCTCGCCCCGCTTGTTTAGCTTCATACATAGCCAAATCGGCATGGCGGATCAGCGTATCGCCATCCACATTATCAATTGGATAAATCGCGACACCAATACTGGCCGTCACATGATGTTTTCGGCGATTAAGTTTAATGGGTTCTGCTATTTTCTGGCTCAATCTGGTTAAGATGGGGTCAAGCTCATCAATACTATTGATATTGCTGATGAGTACGACAAATTCATCACCGCCCATTCTGGCTGCTGTATCACCCGAGCGCGTGACTTGACTCAGTCTTTCTGCCACTGCCACTAACAGTTTATCGCCTGCTTCATGGCCAAACTCATCATTAACCGGTTTAAAGCCATCTAAATCGAGGAAACACACTGCCAAGATTTTCTCATTACGTTTAGCCACAGAGATCGCTTGTTCAAGGCGGTCTGATAGCAGTGTTCGATTCGCCAGTTGCGTCAGTGCATCATAATGCGCCATGTTGACTAACAGACGTTCTGTTTTCTTGATTTCAGTAATATCGACAAATAACCCAAGATAGCTGGTAATGTCCCCTTGAGGATTTCTTATGACACTGATGGTGAGGATTTCAGCAAAAAACTCTCCATTTTTTTTACGATTCCATATTTCTCCACGCCAGCGTCCTTCTGTTTCGATGCAATCCCACATCTCCTTATAAAACTCAGTACTCTGTCTACCTGAAGCCAGGATTTTTGGATCTTTTCCGATTAACTCGTCTTCTGTATATCCCGTAATTTCAGTAAAGGCTTTATTGACACTGATAATCCGGTTTTCTTTATCCGTAATGAGAATCCCTTCCCAGGCATCATTGAACACGCTGGCATGTAATCGAAGCGCCTCTTCATTATTCAGTCGATCAGTAATATCGTAAAACCAGCCAATATTGCAGTCTTCACCACCATATTGAATGGGTAGGTATGAAGCCAACGTCCATTTTGTTCCCTGCTCATGCACCTTAAGCTGGGTCAGTTGGTTGTAAATGGTCTTACCTTCAGCGATTTGACTTAAATAGCTTTTCACCACAGATGGTTCGACATAAAATGCAAATGGATTGAGATGGTGTAACTTATCTCTACTTTGATTAACCAGTTCAGCATAACGTTTATTAGCAAAAACAATTTTCTTACGGTTATTGGTGACAATACGAACCGCAATTGGGCTATATTCAAGCAGTTCTCTGAGTTTGGCTGTATTGCTACGCAGCTCATCCTGAATTTTCTTGAAGTACGAAATATCAGTACTCGTACCTATCATGCGTTGTGGTTTTAAGTTTTTATCACGCTTGATAATCATGCCCCGCGCCATGATCCATTTCCACGAACCATCACCACAGAGCATACGAAACTCATCTTGATAATTAGCATATTCGCCTGAAATATACCCTCTGAAACGCAGTCTGGCTTGCTCTCTATCCTCTGGGTGAATGTATTCTGATGTCTCGGTTAGTGTGTCTGGGAAAGTATCATCCATATAGCCCAACATCTTCTTCCAACGCTCAGAATATGTGGCTGTGCCGGCTTCAAGATCGATATCCCATACACCATCCCCGGTTGATTCCAATGCCAGTTTCCAGCGACTTTCACTTTCAGCTAATGACTTTTTACTTTCTGAAAGACGACTTAAATACGAATCGATTCGCTCAGCCATCGAATCAAACGCGCTTGCAGCAAGTGTGATTTCGTCGTTGCCTTTCAACTCACTAGCCAAGGCAACCTTCTGCCCCGACTCGAAGCGTGTCATTTCACGAGTCAAACGCGTGATACGTGAAATCACATTCTTATTTACAGCCATGGTAATTAACCAGCCAGAGATAATCGTCACGGCAAACAACACGACCATTAAAATCGCTAACAACTGATTAACCGGCTCTACTAAATCATCGACAGGGATGAGCTTAAAGTAATGCCAGTCAACGGGCTTTACTAACATAGAGATAGCAATGTATTTTTTACCATCAACACTAATATCTCTGGCAGCAAGTTTAGGTGTATGGTCAGTAGTCTGTGTGAGTAGCTTTTTCAGCTGACTTTCTGTTTCAAGAAACGTGGTTACCTGAGTTTGGTCAGCTGATTCAAGCTGTTTTTGCCACTGGCCAGCGAGAATGAAATGTCCTTGCTCATCAAGCAGAAAATGCTGTGTGTCAGGATAAAATTGCTGTGAGTTAAAGGTAAAACCAAGCACATTACTCAACTGCATATCCTCACCCAGTGACCCAATCCATTGACCATTGACATAAAGCGGATATAAAGCACTGACCATCCATATTTGATTAACGGGGTCAAATAACGGCGGTGTAAAAGTGTACTGTTTCTCTGGATTTTGTGACGGTGACGTCAACCCCACCCAAGGGGTTTGTGTGTAGTCATTGGCAGCATCTTGATCAAACACGAATTGAGGATAGTGAAAATCAAAAATAACCTCACTGCGTAAATCAGGAGATAAGTACCAGACATTTTCGAATGAACGATTAGCCGATGAGCCGAATACTTCCATGACTCGCTTGATACGAAGATGTTTTACTTTTTGCTCATCTGTTAAGGCTGCTGAGTCGGGTAAGAAAATACCGGCGTGAACCTGACCGTCATATTGGTCTTCTTTATTTCGCCAAATACCATCATCGTTGAGCTGCATCGTTTCAGAAAAGGTGTCGATTTCCTCATCCGTAATAGGTTTGCTTAGTTCTTGCTGTAATAAACGAGCTAAGCCCTTCAACTTAGGCTCTGCATAACTCAATTTCTGAGTGGTAATATCAACCTGATTTTGAGTAACGGCTAATAGATTGTTTATTTCACGATTAAGAAGCTTTTCTTTGGAATAGGCACTGACCCATATAGCAGCGGGTATGGATGTCAGCAGAATACTGACAATCACGATTAAACTGAGTTTTTCTCTAATCTGCATCGAGCATTATCTTTTTGAATCCCCTTTTGCATTCACTCTGGGGTGTTAATTTTTATAAAGTCAGTCTACACAACCTTATAAAAGATGTTTAGTTTTGCTTATTCATAACTGTGATTGAAATCTAGATAAAATACCAAAGAACAAAGACCATATCTTTTGTGCAAGTATTTACACTTACAAATAATATGTTTTCTATAGTAAACACCACTTATAAGTCAATGAAAATAAAAAAGTAATTACCTATAGAACAATCGCTTGCATGAATAAGCGACATCCCATGCTATCAAATACAATCCAGTGAAAAGACCGACATGCATCGACGCAAATCAATCCGAAGTCCGTCAAGAAAAACAATCAGATGCGCAGTAAAGGCAGACCGATAGTGATTATTCAGGCTCGTTTATACACTCATTTTCAATCATCTCGGCAAAATGCTCGATAACCCTCTGCTTTTCACCCTCTTCTGCCACGGCTTCGTTATAGGCTCGCAACATCAAGCCACGAGAAAAGTTGCCCACTGTCATCTTCATCGCCTCATGAATAGGCGTGTTGTTCTGCCGAACCTCCATAAACTGCTTGGCTTTATTTGCCCATCCATGACACGTCTCTTCTTTATTGACAGTATCAGCATGAACCATAACGCTAAATAACATAAAGCAAACTATCGTGATTTTTTTCATGGCTAACACCTCTGATCAGGTATGGAGATAAGCAAACTATAACCGCTTGAAAGGAATATCTCAGAGAAAGTTGGAAGGAATTTTGTTGGTTGGGTTGAGCCATAGCGAAACCCAACATTAGAGGCTTTGAGTGGTGATTCGTTTTTGGGTTTTATGTTTCAACAAACTTGAAGATTATTACAATGACCCTGAATATCTGAGAAATAGAATCCACTCCGATGAAGTCATTCAGATTAATGAATATGACGTGATGCAAAGCATCTATGGCATACCGGAATATATGGGCGGTATACAGTCCATTTTACTCAGTGAAGACGCCGGCCTGTTTCGCCGTAAGTATTATAAAAACGGGGCTCACATGGGCTATATATTCTTAACCTCCGATACTGGGATGGAAGAAGATGATCTACAGATACTCTCTGACCAGGTATCACAATCTAAAGGCCCCGGTAACTTCCGATCGATGCATCTCAATATTGAAAAAACCAACGCCAAAGAACCAGTGAAAATTATCCCCGTGGGCGATATTGGTACCAAGGATGAGTTTGAACGCATCAAAAACATTACCCGTGGTGAAATCCTTTCCATGCACCGGATGTATCCAGGTTTATCAGGCGTAATTCCAGAGAGTAATAGTGGCTTTGGGGATATGGAAAAGATTATGCGGGTGTATCACGAGCTGGAAGTTGGAGCGATGCAGCAGCCGTTTTTAGAATTGAGTGAATTGCTGGGTAAACAGGTGGTGAATTTTAGAGAGCCGGATTGGAGGTTTGAGAATGATAGTATCACCTAGTTAAGTCCGATATATCAACCTAGTTTTAAGAGCTTATAAATTATTGATCTATACTCAACGACTTACCTGTTACTTCTAAAAGGTTACGCATGGAAATTATAAATTACGTCATTAATATTTTGATTGGGCTTTTTTCAGGAGTTTATGCAGGTCTAATAGTTGCCAGAGTTGCAAAATTTGAAGAGCTAAAAAATGAAGCTAAACGAGTCGTTTGGGGTATCGACTATGTATCTATAAACGATTCAAACCCTAATGTTACATCCACAACTGACAGAACAATCTTCTCAGCTATTTCTAGCGAGCTTTATTATCTTAGACACTCAAATGCTGGAGACAAAATAAATCAACTAAGTAACATCATCGATCACACTATGAGAAGACCTCCAAACTATGTTGATGATATGAACAAAAATTATCTGACTTGGCAGAAAATTATTCGTGAACTTCGTCCCGATTTTAAATCCATCTTCACTATTTCAAGGTTGGCATTGTAATCATAGGAAGTGTTTAGAACATTCAATATAGAATTGAATGGTACAGGCAAACTGAATGACGACAAACATACAAAAAATAAAAGAAAAGATAATTGGTGAACAACTGCTCCATTCTCTTGGCAAGTCCTGGACTATATCTTTCCCTCCAAATGAAGAAGAGTGGCCAGATTTAATTGTAAACGCGGGGGGAGAAACCTTTGGTTTAGAAATAAGAGAGTTTACGAATGATGATGAATTACGCAAAGACTCTCAACGCAGAGCAGTTGAAAGTAGAAACATACAAAAACTCGGTCAATTAGCAGACTGTGCCTTCACCATCTATAAGTCCTGCAATATATGCAGCATCAATAGCCGAGAGTTCAGCTGTAACCTTGTAGAGAGACATTCCATTACCTCGTCTTTTGGGCTATCTAACATTTAATAAATAGATTTTAGGTTGAGTTGAAACACAAAGTTCAGTAACAACAACAAAAAAAAAAACAAATGTTGGTAGTCGCTAGGACTATGCCAAGTCCACTTATCAGATCATCAGGCACAAAAAAACCACCCGAAGGTGGTTATTTTGTATTTGGTGGAGGCGGCGGGACAGTGATTCCTGAATTTTCATTCAGGCCTGGACTATTCCTTCATCTGATAAATCAGATGGAGAGCGTTTGTGAGTATCTGTTTTACCTTCAACCCACCCTAGTATTCCATAAAGACAAGTCTCGTTAGGAACCTATGAGTCTCTAGCCGGCTTACTGGTTTCCCATTCACCGGACGGCGTTGGCATAGGACCCTTGTCCCGTAGCGTTCACCGTATGAGCTCTCTTTTTCCAATAGGGATCACTCCCTATGGCGACCATTTTACTAATCGAACCCGCGTCCGCAGATCCTCCGCCTTCGGATCTACATGCTTATTTCATCTATTAATTTAACTACCTGCTACCCGATGAACAGGGAAAACAAGTAGCGATCTTGTAAAGTTTTAATCTCTCAGTACCAAGCATACCTTGAGACGATCTTGTGAGAGTCGACGCCCGATACCAGACGCACAAGCACGGATCTGGTCGGACGGCATTCACTGGTTATTAAGCAGCTAGTGCGTAGTTGTTATCGTTAGCAACTAATTTAATTCCAGTCTTTTTTACGAGAGAACTGAAGTACTCGGCATGCACCTTAGGTTTTGTAATCCCCGTCGAAGCCAGGTCGCCCCCAAAGTGTTGAACTCTTATATTGTAACGGATGTGACGTTTTTCAACCAGTGAAAACTTATCTTGCTTTCAGAATTCTGGCTTTATCACGATTCCAGTCGCGATCTTTTTCGGTTGCGCGTTTATCGTGTAGTTGTTTACCTTTAGCCAGCGCAATTTCAATCTTGGCCATGCCCTTTTTCCAGTACATATTTAAAGGAATAAGTGTGTAACCTTTGCGCTCTACCGCACCAATCAGTTTGTGTAATTCAGCACGATGCAGCAGTAATTTACGGTCACGTTGCGGCTCTGGTTTGATATGCGTTGATGCTGTTTTTAACGCGGTAATGAGTGCGTTAGCTAACCAGGCTTCACCATTGCGAACGTGCACATAGCTCTCGTTGAGCTGAGCTTTTCCATCACGCAGGCTTTTCACTTCCCATCCTTCGAGAACGAGTCCTGCTTCAAATCTATCTTCGATGAAAAATTCATGCCGTGCCTTGCGGTTCACTGCGATGGTATTTTCGCCTACTTTCTTTTTATTCTTTTTCGCTGCCATGTGGATATTATAGAGTGTTTAAACGGCGGCTTCATTATTTATCATTCATAACAACAAAATGAGTGCAGTTTGTTGAAAGCCAAATATTTTGGGTACAATCGAATGAATTTACTATTTTGAGGCGACCGAATGGCTAGACCAACCAAGTCGATTCATGGCGAGTGGACATCTCGCTGGGCATTTATTCTTGCAGCAACAGGATCGGCTGTTGGCCTGGGAAACATCTGGAAATTTCCTTACATCGCTGGTGAAAACGGTGGCGGTGCCTTTGTTTTAGTTTATCTCTTATGTATTGCTATTATCGGTGTGCCACTGATAATGGCTGAAATTCTGATTGGTCGACGTGGTCGACAAAACCCCATGAATACCCTGAAATCCATTGCCGAAGAAGAAGGCAAGAGCAAACACTGGCAGTGGCTAGGTGGCATGGGGGTATTAACCGGCTTTTTTATTCTTTCGTATTACAGTGTGATTGCTGGACAGGCGATGGCCTATATTCCCCGCGCATTTGCGGGGGTGTTTGAAGGGGTCACTGCTGACGGCGCCATTAGTATTCATAAAGCCTTAGTCAATGATCCAGAACGCTTATTGGCCTGGCACACCATCTTTATGCTGATGACGGTAGCTATCGTTATTCGTGGTGTTCAGCATGGCTTAGAAAAATCTGTTCGCATTATCATGCCCGCCCTATTTATTATCATTTTGATGTTAGTGGGATATGGCTATAACACTGGCGAATACTTTCATCAAAGTGTGGACTTTTTATTCGCGACTGATTTTTCTAAGCTGACACATACAGGCGTGCTGACCGCAATGGGGCACGCCTTTTTTACATTGAGCTTGGGGATGGGGGCGATAATGGTTTATGGGTCATACCTGCCTCAAAAAGCCTCTATATTCAAAGTCTCTCTGACTATTTCTGTGATGGATACAGGCGTGGCATTACTTGCTGGCTTGGCGATCTTCCCTCTCGTATTTGCCAATGGTTTAGAACCAGGACAAGGACCCAGTTTAATTTTTGATACGCTACCAATTGCCTTTGGTCATATGCCGGGCGGTGAGTTCTTTGGCGGTATCTTTTTTGTCTTATTATTATTTGCTGCCTGGAGTTCTGGCATTTCACTGGTTGAGCCAATTGTTGTATGGTTAGTAGAAAATAAGAATATGACAAGACTCCGAGCCAGCGTGTACTCAGGTGCCATAATCTGGTTATTAGGTCTGCTGACAATCTTCTCATTTAACATCGGCCGGGAATGGACATTATTCGGATTAACGATGTTTGAGTTGCTTGACTACCTTACAGCGAATATTATGTTGCCTTTGGGCGGATTACTGATAGCCTTCTTTGCAGGCTGGGTAATGAAGCGACAAAGCTCGATGGATGAGCTGGGATTGGGCAATGGAGTGCTGTATTCGACTTGGCGAGTACTTGTACGTTTTATTACACCGATTGCAATTATGATTGTCTTTGCCAATCTTATCGGTCTTCTGAATTAATTAATGACGTAACCGGATTTCAATGACTACCATCACACGAAGCTCTCTGGTCATGTACACACCTGATCAAATGTTTGATTTGGTTAATGATGTTGAAGCCTATCCACGGTTTTTGCCTTGGTGTCGCGACAGCAGAATTATCAGTAAAAATGAAGATGTTATCTGCGCCTCACTGGATATAGCCAAAGGCGGCATTCATCATGAATTTTCCACCAGGAACGTGCTCGATCATGGCAATGCCATTCGGATCGAGTTAATTGACGGCCCCTTTCGTCACTTAGAAGGCCATTGGCAATTCAAACCTATTGGCGATAACCAGGGGTGTCGCGTCCAGCTTGATATGGACTTCGAGTTTTCTACCCGCTTATTAGATTTAGCATTAGGCCCTGTTTTCACTCAAATCTCAGGCTCATTGGTAGAAGCTTTTTGTAAACGTGCACAGGAAATCTATGGAAAACGCTGATTTAATGCTAATTGAGGTAGCCTACGCGCTACCGAATGAACAAGTCATTATTCCTATCGAAGTCCCTAAAGATTGCGTCGTAGAAGAAGCAATCAAACGCTCTGGCATCTTAGAGCGTTTCCCACAAATCGATTTAAAAACAGATAAAGTCGGTATTTTTGGCAAAATGTGTAAATTGAATGCCGAGTTGAATGATAAAGACCGTATCGAGATCTATCGTCCATTAATTGCTGATCCGAAAGAATCCCGTCGACAGAAAGCAGAAATGGAGAAAAAGAAAAAAGCAGCGGCTGAATAATCAGCCCTGCTTTTTGTACACGGCCTGTGATTCGAGCAAATCCATTTCCTGCTGTGTAAATCCTGCATCCAATCTGGCCTCTGTATGAAACGGGCCACGAATCTCACCATTGAAGTAGTTATGAAGTAAGGTTTTAAACGTCTCGAAAGGGTCCACACCCCGTTGCTCGCACAGAAAATTAAACCAGCGAGTACCGATGGTCACGTGACCAATCTCTTCTTCCAATATCAGTGTCAAAATATCAAACGCTTTATGATCACCTGAGTTTTTTAACTTCTTCATCATCGATGGTGTGACGTCTAATCCCCTCGCCTCTAACACACGAGGCACTAATGCCATCCTTGTCAGAGGATCATGATGTGTCTTCTGCGCCATTTCCCACATACCATCATGGGCGGGAAAATCACCATAATGAAACCCCATGCTTTGCAAATGTTCATCTAATAATAAGAAATGATGTGCTTCTTCATAAGCAACTTGCATCCAGTCCAGATAAAAAGCTTCAGGCATATCAGCAAACCGAGCTGTCGCGTCCAGTGCCAGATTAATCGCGTTAAACTCAATATGACATATGGCGTGAATCAGTGTGGCATGACCTGTTTGCTGATTATTACGTCGACGCGGTAACGCTTTGGGCGGGACTAAGTCTGGTTTATCTGGTCTGCCCGGTATCGTCGGTACATCGAGTGATTGTCGATTAAGATAAAAACCTTCTTTACTTATTTGCTCGTAGAGCGTTCTTGTGTGCTGTGCTTTTTGCCATGGGTCATTCATCAACAAACACCTTAAGGCTTGTTGACGCACATCAATATTATCAACCATCTAATCTTACTCTTGGGTCAACCAAGGTATAGGAAATATCTGTCAGTACCAGCCCCACAATGTACAAAACCGATCCTAGAAAGACCATCGAACGCACGATAGCAAAGTCTTGGGCCTGGATAGCATCAATGGTGTAACTGCCTAAGCCGGGAATACCAAAGAAGGATTCAAGGATTAAACTTCCCATAAACAAGGTAGGTAAAACCACTACCGCCCCAGTTAGGATGGGTATCATGGCATTTTTCAGAACATGTACAAATAACACTCTGATTTCAGACAAGCCTTTCGCTCTGGCAGTGCGAACATAATCCTTTGAGACTTCTTCCAGAAATAGAGTGCGATACCAGCGTGAGCCTGAGCCAATGCCAGAAACGATACCTATAAAGACAGGCAAAATAACAAATTTAAAGGCATCTAACCCTTGTGCGTAGCCTGATAACGGGACAAGCTGCATGATCTTTCCCACCAAAAACTGGCCACCGATGATGTAAAACAGCCCAGAAATAGACATCAGCACAACACAGAGAATGACCCCACTAAGGTCGAGATAACTGGCTCTGAAAAACACCATCAGCATGGCAAAGGTGATATTGGCCAGCATACCAATAATGAAAACGGGAACCGCTATCGCCAGGCTGGGCCACATACGTGTTTGAATATCTTCGCCAATATCGCGGCCATCATCTGCCTGACCAAACTCAAAGGCGAACAGACTCAACGATTTATCAAAGAATATCGTATCGGTGAGTTTATCCATGCCCTGCTGCTCATGGTTCCAGAGCAACGCCTTGGTATATCCCCTCTCTTCTTTCCAGACATTTACCGCTTCTTGAGTGACGTGCTTTTCACCCAGATGCATTCGCGCCATATCATCCGGCGTATTAACCATAAAAAACAGAGCAAAGGTGAGCGCGTTGACCCCGATTAAAATCGGAAACGCATAGAGAATCCTTCGGACAATATAAGCAAACATAGATTAACCAGGTTATTTCATCAGTTTTGGCTGATGCATCTTAAGCATCAATATGTATCTGTTTCACATTATGACGCTATGAAACGTAATGAGAAAGGACTATTACATATTTGCAGATTCACTGTTATGCGTTTTATTGATTCTGATACTACTATCCCTGCTTTAATGCTTGTCTATTATTTAGAAAATTAGCATTTACTAATACACAGAATTTGTTATCGTGTGTTTTATCATCTGTAAACAATAACGAGGTTGTTATGAGCCTAACTGCAATGGATTTGGTCAAACGAGCCAAAAGTGAAATTAATGAAATCAGCTGTGAAGAAGCGACATCCATGTTGGATAGTGCCACGGTCATTGATGTCAGAGAACCAGCAGAATATGAGGCAGGCCACATAGACAATGCATTGCCAATTCCCAGAGGTATGCTTGAGTTTTCACTGAATTCTCACCCATCACTGACTAACCTTGAGCAAGCCATTATTGTTTACTGCAAATCAGGTGGACGATCCGCATTGGCTGCCCAAACGTTACAAACGATGGGTTATCAACATGTTTACTCTATCGCGGGTGGATTTGATGCTTGGCTACAGACGAATAACTAAGGGGTATATCATGCGTAGATTTTCTTACATCTCATTCTTGCTGCTGACACTCTCATTTTTACCCTTGGTTGCACAGGCAGAACCCACGCAAGTAATGATTAGAGCAATGGCTGTTGATGCTAAATTTATCGGCACGAGTGTGGGCGGCGTTCGGGTAACTATCAAAGATGCCGAGACAGATGAATTACTCGACGAAGGTTGGATTCATGGTGGCACCGGTGATACTGATCGTTTAATCAAAAATCCAGTTCAACGTGGCGATATGCTTGCAGATAATAATACTGCTGGCTATTTGGCAACGGTAGATATCGATACGCCACGTCTGGTTAAAATTACCTTGTTCGGTCCCTATGCTTACCGTCAGTCTCTACAAGAGGCCAGCGTCACTACCTGGTTGATCCCCGGCAAAGATTTATTAGGTGACGGCATCACCATTAAAATGCCTGGCTTTATTGCTGACGGCTGGACACAGGTTTTACAGGACGGTGTTGTTGAGTTCTATCTGAATGCTTCATTAATGTGTGGCTGTCCTATTAAGAAAAATGGTCTGTGGAATCCAGATGATTATGAAGCTAAAGCCATTGTGATGCAGGATGAGAAAAAGATAGATGAAATCCCATTAAGCTTTACAGGGCCCATCGGCATCTTCTCAGCAAAAACCCAATTGAATAAGAATGGTCACTACAAAGCTATTCTTTATGTTGTAGACACAAAAACAGGCAATGTCGGTGTTGACCGGACCATGTTTGAAATTAATTTAGACTGATAGTTGTAACAATCGCAGCATGAACTCGTCTTATCAAGACAGCATTCTGCAGGAGAAGAAAATGGCGCACCCATCATGTCCGGTCTCAGGAACAGGCCTTGGACTACGCCGACAATTTATTGAAGAACTCTTAGAATTGGGCAATCCTGATATCGACTTTATGGAAGTCGCGCCAGAGAACTGGATGGGGCTCGGTGGCAAATATGCTAAGCAATTCACGGCTGCTTGTGAACGCTTTCCGATGATGTGTCATGGTTTATCACTGTCTATAGGTAGCCCTGCACCACTCGATGTCGCTTTTCTCAAACAGTTGAAACAGTTTTTCGACAAGCATCAAATCGTTAGTTATAGCGAGCATTTAAGCTTTTGCAGTGATGATGGCCACCTTTATGACTTAATGCCAATTCCGTTTACTGCTGAGTCTGTTCGTTATGTGTCAGCGCGTATTAAGCAGGTTCAGGATATTCTGGAAAGACAACTTATTATAGAAAATGTGTCGTATTACGCCGCCCCAGGCCAAGAAATGACTGAAGTGGATTTCACACGAGAGGTACTAGAAGAAGCAAATTGTGGTCTGTTATTAGATGTAAATAATGTTTATGTGAACAGTATCAATCATGGTTATGACGCCAAGCACTTTATCGATGCGATGCCGACGGATCGAATTGCGTATCTCCATATTGCCGGACATTACAATGAAGCAGAGGATTTGATCGTCGATACTCATGGTGCTGATATTGTCGACCCTGTCTGGCAGCTCCTCAGTCATACTTACGACCGGCATGGCATTATCCCTACCCTGCTCGAGCGTGACTTTAATATTCCTTCTCTGTCACATTTGTTTGATGAGATGACGATCATCAGACAATATCAACAACAGCTATATGATATGCAGGCTCGACATGGCTAATCAGTTTCAAGAAACACAATATCAGTTTGCCGCCTATATCCGAGATCCTGAACATCAGCCTATTCCAGACCAGCTGGAAAGCCGTCGAATGGCGATTTACCGCGATTTATTTTTTAATAATATTGACAGCACCTTATCCAGTGCTTTTCCCGTTATACGGCAACTGATGAACGAAAATGACTGGCTGGCACTGGTCAGATCCTTTATGAAAAATCATTTTTGCCAATCACCTCGGTTTGTTGATGTCTCAAAAGAGTTTATTGAATATTTAAATCAACAGCATGACGTAAATGAAACCATGCCTTTTTTGCATGAGCTGGCTCATTATGAGTGGGTTGAATTGGCATTAAGTATTGCCGAGGAAGAATGGGAATGTAGTGAGATTGATGAAAAAACCAATATGTTGGCCATGTCTTATCAAGGCTCTCCCCTGGCCTGGCTATTAAGTTTCCAATTTCCTGTACATCAGATTTGTGATGATTTTCAGCCGACCACGCCATCTGAACAGCCTCATTATCTGCTGGTATATCGCAATAAAACGGATGACGTAAAGTTCATCGAACTCAATGGTTTAAGCGCACATCTTTTCGAGCAAATCAGCCAGGGAGAAGACGTTGAGTCGGTTATTGATGTTATTGCCAAAGCCATGCCACAACTTGATTATCAGCTGATAAAAAATGGCGCCAAAGAGTTAATAACAGACTGGTTATCAAAAGGCATTTTGCTGGTGAGACAGGCATAAAAAAGGCCGGGATAATCCCAGCCTTTTTATTCTTATTGGATTCGCGCTTAGGCAGTCGCTAATTCAATCGCTTCAGCAGAAAGGCGAGTAATTTCATCCCAGTTTTCCGCATCAACTAAGCTTGCAGCACACATCCATGAGCCACCAACACAACCTACATTAGGAAGACTGTAATAGTCCTTCACATTTTTCTGGTTAACACCACCCGTTGGGCAGAAGGTGATTTGTGGAATCGGCGCACCGATTGATTTCAACATTGGCACACCACCCGCGGCTTCAGCAGGGAAGAATTTCATTGCTGTGATGCCTTTTTCAAGCAGCGCCATTGCCTGGCTTGGATCGGCCACACCAGGTAATAAAGGCACGCCGGTTTTTAATGCTGCATCAATCAATTTTTCTGTAGTACCAGGGCTGACGATAAACTCAGCGCCTGCATCAATCGCTGCATTGAGTGTTTCGATGTTGATGATAGTACCAGCACCAACGATAGCATCAGGCACTTCAGCTTTGATGCGACGGATAGATTCAAGTGCTGCATCTGTTCTTAGAGTAATTTCCAGAACCTTCAAACCACCTTTAACCAAAGCTTTAGCTAAGGGCACAGCATGTTCAACATTATTGATAACCATCACCGGTACAATCGGCGATACTTTCATGATCTCTTGAATTGTTTTAGACATTGATTAACTTATTCCAAATAATTATTCGACATTAAACATGTTGATGGCACCTGTTTCAGCTGATGAAACGCCTTGGCGGAAACTATCAAACAGTTCACGGCCCATGCCATAGTGATGTTCAGTATTAGCCAGTACACAAGCCATACGTGAGTTCAGTTCTTCTTCGTCGACCAACACATTCAACTCACCACGTTGTGTATCAAGACGAATCATGTCGCCATCACGTACTTTGGTGAGGATGCTGCCATCAGCACATTCAGGACATAAGTGAATAGCAGAAGGCACTTTACCCGATGCACCAGACATACGGCCATCAGTCACAAGCGCGACTTTAAAGCCTTTATCCTGTAATACACCTAATGGTGGTGTCAGTTTATGCAGCTCAGGCATACCGTTTGATTTTGGTCCTTGGAAACGCAGGACAACAATCACGTCTTTATTCATTTCACCACGTTTGAATGCTTCAACGACATGGTCTTGATTATCAAAGACCATCGCAGGTGCTTCAACAACCTGATGTTTAGGATCAACGGCAGATATCTTAGACATACCACGACCAAGATTACCTTTGATAAGGTGTAAACCACCACTTGTAGCAAACGGTGCAGGAACACTACCGATAACATCAGTATCAAGTGAGGCTTCAGGACCCTCTTCCCATGTCAAAGTACCGTCTTTCAGTGTCGGTTCTTTAGTATATTGCTCCATGCCTTTCTCATCACCGATGGTGATGATGTCAGTATGCATTAAGCCGTGTTTAGATAATTCACGAATCAATACACCCATACCACCAGCAGCCTGGAAGTGATTCACATCGGCAGTACCGTTCGGGTAAATACGTGTCACTAATGGAATGATTTTGGACAGACGGTCAAAGTCATCCCAGTTAATAATGATGCCAGCTGCACGTGCAATCGCGATTAAGTGAATAGTGTGATTCGTTGAACCACCTGTGGCTAACAGACCGACTAAGGCGTTTAATATCGCTTTCTCATCGATCATGTGACCAATCGGACGATAATCATCACCCAATGCTGTAAATTTGAGTGCTTGTTCGGTTGCGCGTTTGGTTAATGCATCACGCAGTGGAGTGTTAGGATTTATGAATGAGCTACCAGGAAGGTGAAGCCCCATCATTTCAACCATCATCTGGTTACTATTCGCTGTGCCGTAGAATGTACATGTACCCGGGCTGTGGTATGACTCTGACTCAGCTTTCAGTAATTCGTCACGGCCTACTTTGCCTTCAGCATAAAGCTGACGAATACGTACTTTTTCTTTATTGGGTAAGCCGCTCGGCATAGGGCCAGCTGGAACGAAAACGGCCGGTAAATGACCGAAACTCAATGCACCAATCAACAGACCTGGAACAATCTTGTCACAAACACCGAGGTACATTGCCGCATCAAACATGTTGTGGCTTAGGCCAACAGCCGTCGCCATAGCGATAACGTCACGGCTGAAAAGGGAGAGTTCCATGCCGGGTTGACCCTGTGTAATACCATCACACATGGCTGGAACACCACCAGCAAACTGGGCTACGCCGCCTGCTTCAGTGGCTGCTTTCTTGATGATTGCTGGGAAATCTTTGAACGGCTCATGCGCTGATAGCATGTCGTTGTAAGAAGAGATAATCGCAATATTGGCTTTTTGATCAGCAGCTAAGTCTGCTTTCTCTGACATCGAGCAGGCAGCGAATCCATGAGCTAAATTACCGCAGCCCAATACAGCACGATGAGGGCCTTTTTGCATTGCCTCATCAATACGGGCCAAGTAAATGTCCCGTGTTTTTTTGCTTCTCTCGATGACGTCATTGGTGACGGCTTCTAAAACTGGATGAACCATACTTTCCTTCTCTCTTAAATGCTTTGCCTGAATATATGCAAAGATAATTGCGGGTTCGGAGTACCCTTAAGAATCTACGTAAAGACCCGATATTATAACGGTAATACTCATTTTTAGCACGCTGTTATCAAAAACTTACCCCACAAATGCGCTATGAAAAAGTATCAAATTCTCATTATTATTATTTCAAACACGACGCAATATGGCAGAAATGCTGGCTGTGATGAACTTCACATTCTGCCTTACGGCTTATGAGAAAGAGACAAAAAAGTTTTGCTTCTCGTGTTATCTAATAGCGCTTCAGGTATCATATCCGGCTTTAATTTTTTACCGAAAATACTATGACAACTGAAACAAAAGCGATGCGACAAATACGTAGTTTTGTTCGCCGTGAAGGCCGTCTGACACCCGGACAACAGCGCGCTCTGGATAATCACTGGCCCATTTTCGGTATTGAAGACGACACAGATTTATCTGATCTCAATGCCCTTTTTGGTCGCACCGCACCTAAAGTTATCGAAATAGGTTTCGGTAATGGTGCCTCATTGATTGAGATGGCTAAGAATCATCCAGATCATGACTATATAGGTATAGAGGTTCATCGTCCTGGTGTCGGTCAGTTACTCAAAGGTATCGACGATGAGCAGCTGAGCAATGTCCGGGTTGCTTGCACCGATGCTGTTCAACTTCTTAAACAGCGCATCAAAAATCAGGCTCTCGCCCGTGTTCAAATTTACTTTCCTGATCCGTGGCATAAGAAGCGCCACAACAAACGGCGAATTATCCAGCCTGAGTTTGTCAATGTCCTGGCAGACAAATTAGAACATGGTGGCCATTTACATCTGGCAACAGACTGGCAAGATTATGCGGAACAAATGCTTGCAGATGTCTCCTCCAATACTCGTTTTCAAAATACAAGCCACGACAATACTTACATCGAACGTCCTGATTACCGTCCCCTGACCAAATTTGAGCAACGTGGTCATCGCTTGGGACATGGTGTCTGGGATTTGGTTTTTAAGCGGATATAAGCTGAGATTGATAAAAGCTTGCACCTGTCAGGTGCTTGAGATACTTTATCAACTTGTTCAAAAATCAGCTGCAAGTAATTGACTATGAAATTAAATATCCTAAAAGCACCCAGTTTCCTTTTACTCAGTACCATGAGCAGTGCTAGTTTTGGTGCAGGCTTCGCCATTATCGAGCAAAGTGTGACAGGCTTAGGAAGAGCTTTCGCTGGCAGTGCTGCAGCAGCTGAGGATGGCAGTACCGTATTTTTTAATCCTGCCGGCCTGGTTTATCTAAAACAAGCCGAGATGGACTTCGCACTGAACTACATAGCACCCAATACCGAATTCAATAACGACGGTACGAGCTCTCCTGCAAATGGAGGTGACTATGGCGATGCAGGTAACAATGCAGTTGTACCTAACTTTTACTTTGCGAAACCACTTAATGACAAAGTCGCAATCGGCTTTGGTGTGACGGCTCCTTTTGGCTTAGTCACTGAGTATAACGAAAATTGGGTGGGTCGTTATTTTGCTGTGAAATCGGATCTCAAAACCATCAATTTCAATCCAAGCATTGCTTTCAAAGCGACAGATAAACTCTCTATTGGGTTTGGTGTGAGTGCAGAATACATTGATCTCACACTGTCACAGATGACAGATCGATTTGGCGCGCCTGATCGAAAAGTAAAATTGGAAGCGGATGACTGGGGCTATGGTTATAACTTAGGCATTATGTATCAGATGACGCCAGAAACACGTCTGGCGCTAGCTTATCGCTCTAAAATTTCGCATACGCTTAAGGGTGAGGGAAAAGTGACAATACCAACAGGTGAGATCGAACAAAATATTCAGGGCGATGTAGATTTACCCGAAACGCTCTCACTTGCTATCCATCATCAGCTTAATGATAAATGGTCCGTTATGGCAGATGCCACGATGACCCGTTGGAGCCGTTTTGAAGAGCTTGCCATTGAATCGGATGGCGGCGCCTTCACCGATACCAAAGCTGAAGACTGGGATAACAGCATGCGATATGGGATTGGTTTGAATTATCAATACAGTGATAAATGGCAATTTCGTACAGGGATTGCCTACGATGAAACACCCGTTCCCAACGCCGAACGACGCACTGCGAGAATACCTGACAATAATAGAAAATGGTTAGCGATTGGCGCGACCTATAACTATTCTGACAATCTGGTTATTGATGCAGGCTATGCCCATTTATTTGCAAGCAATCCTTCGATAAGAGAGTCCGACGGAAGTCATAGTCTTAATGGTGATTATGATGTCAGTGTTGATTTGTTAGGAGTTCAACTTCGTTGGTTAATGTAAATGTCAGTAGATACAACAGATTATATTTCTATAGCTTCTGCTCAGACTTTATACGGCCTATTCAGAGAGCGGCATAGAAAAACCCCCAACAGCACAGCCTATTCACATTTTTGTGCAGATACTCAACAGTGGCAAACCACCACCTGGTCAGAGGCTGCACAACAAATCGCTATCTGGCAACATGCACTGAAATCAGAAGGTCTGAGCTCAGGCGACCGGGTCGCTTTGAATTTGAAAAATTGTCAGGAATGGGTGTTTTTTGATCAGGCAGCCTTAAGTCTTGGTCTCATTACAGTCCCACTCTACCCAGATGATCGGCCTGATAGTCTTGCTTTTATCTTGCAAGATGCTGATGTCAGATGTTTATTTCTACAAAACCAGCATCAATGGCAACGTCTGAAACCTTCGTTATCAGACGAACATCAGCTCAAACGTGTGATTATCAAAACTACTGGTGAAAATATACTTGATGCACCAGCTGTATACATGAACGAATGGTTGAGAACGGATACTAACCCGGGCTTGATTGATTGGCAGGCAGATCCTCATCAATTAGCCACGATCATCTACACTTCAGGCACCACAGGTAAACCCAAGGGCGTTATGCTCAGTCATTATAATATTTTGTCTGTTGCCAGCGCTTCACTTGAGTGCTTTCAAGTTCGGTCAGATGATCTTTTTCTATCCTTTCTCCCCCTATCGCACACACTGGAGAGAACGGCCGGTTACTATTTACCCATGATGACGGGGGCTAGAGTGGCTTTTTCCAGAGGCATTCCACAATTAGCCAATGATATTCAAGAGCTGAAACCCTCTGTATTAATTGCTGTACCACGTATTTTTGAACGCATCTATCAACGTATACAGTCTTCTGTGTCATCACAGCCCTGGTACAAACGCTTATTGCTCAAATTGACATCTCATATAGGCTGGACATCTTTTCTCCACGCTCAACGTCGTCACCGCTGGTCTCCTAGTTTCCTATTCATGCCTGTATTAGAGAAAATAGCAGCCAAAAATATACAAGCCCTTTTCGGTGGACAATTAAGAATCGCTGTTACAGGCGGAGCCGCCATTCCACATCATGTTGCTGAATTTTTCATCGGCATGGGGATCAATCTTTTACAAGGCTATGGTTTAACGGAAACAAGTCCCGTCATTAGCGTGAATAGAACTTCAGAAAATGAACCGTTTAGTGTGGGTCAACCTATCCCTTCTGTGGAAGCAAAAATAGGTGACAATGCCGAGCTTTTAGTCAAAAGCCCTGGCAATATGTTGGGTTACTGGAATAACCATAAAGCAACAGCGAATACCATTGATGCTGAAGGCTGGTTACATACAGGGGATCAAGCGCGTATAGCTGAGAGTGGACATATCTTCATTACCGGCCGAATTAAAGACATTCTGGTATTGAGTAATGGTGAGAAGGTCTCGCCAGTGGATATGGAAATGGCTATCACTCGTGATGAATTGTTTGAACAGGCCCTGGTAGTGGGTGAAGGCAAGCATTTTCTCTCTGCACTTGTTGTCTTGAATGCAGAACAGTGGCTTCAACTTGCACAAAGGTTGAAGCTAGATGCAATGAATAAAAATAACCTTACTGATAAAAGCCTGCAACAACATATCATTCAGAGGTTCAGAGGCTTGTTACATGACTTTCCTGCCTATGCCAAGATTCGCCGGGTGCATCTCACTCTCTCACCTTGGACAATAGAAAATGGCATGCTAACACCAACCCTGAAAATAAAACGTGCAAAACTTGTTGAGGCCAACCAACAACTTATTGATGAGTTTTATCAGAACTAAGCTTATTTATTTTTAAGGTGGAACTCAGGAAGAATTCGCATGATAGCCTCTACAGTATGAAATGATCCGAATATCAAAATCCGATCATCTGTTTCTGCCTTCTGTAAGGCATGTTGGTAGGCATCATTCACGGTGGTGTAACAGTTATAATTATCAAGCTCGGATGAAGATATTGCTTTTGCTGCCAGAGACTCAGCATCCATACCACGGTCACCATCCAATCCTGCAAAAAACCAATGTGTAATATCCTTTTGCAAGATCTGGATAACCGACTGACAATCCTTATCTTTCAGCATGGCTAACACTGCATATGTTTTACCTTTACAGTTTCGCTGTGAAAGTAATTTGTGAAGGTTTTCAGCCCCTTGCTGATTATGTGTGACATCAAGGATAAGCGTCACATTGTCACGTTTTATCTCTTGAAATCTGCCAGCCAGATTGACATGCTTCAGTCCATTTAAAATAGCCGTATCGGTGATGGTTAATCCCTGCTCTTTCAACAACTCACAAACCTGCACGACGGCTGCGGCATTTTGTATCTGGTAATCACCCACTAAGGCAGGATAAGGTAATACTCTGGCTTCATTTCCAGTAGCTTGCCAGCTCCAGCTATCCTCATTCAATTGTGAATACTGATACGCCTCACCTGCTTTGTATAAAGGCGCATTTTGTTTCCGGGCATGTTCGAGCAGACTACTGGGAGGCACTGTCTCTGAACAGACAACGGGCGTCATAGGGCGAATAATGCCCGCCTTTTCATAAGCGATTTTCTCACGCGTATCGCCTAACCAGGCGGTATGATCGAGCCCAATTGGGGTAATAAGCGCGATATCTGTATCAAACAAATTGACAGCATCCAAACGCCCTCCCATACCGACTTCAAGGACGGCAATATCCACTTTTTCAAGCCTGAAGATTTCCGCCGCGGCCAGTGTGGCAAACTCAAAATAAGTGAGTGAAATGTCACCACGTGCTTCATCGATACGAGCAAAGGCATCACAAATCTGTTGGTCTGAGCAGGGTTGACCGTTGATAGCTATACGTTCGTTATACGCTAGCAGATGTGGCGAAGTATAGGTCCCAGTTTTATAACCGGCCGCCATCAGAATGCTACTGGTCATAGCAACTGAGGAACCTTTACCGTTAGTACCAGCAATCGTCACCAATTTGAATGGTAACTTTGTCTGCCCTTGCATGTTTTGCCATACAAGAGCGATACGATCTAAGCCTGGATCAATTTCAGTGAAGTGTAATTTTTCCTGCCACGCCAACCATTGTGGCAATGTGCTGAACCGCATACAGTTCTATGCTGCACGATGCTGAAGCATGCTGAGGATATTGGATAATCTATCTCGCATTTGACGACGATCAATAATCATATCAATCGCACCATGTTCCAACAGAAACTCTGCTCTTTGAAAGCCTTCCGGGAGTGTTTCACGGACGGTTTGCTCAATAACACGTGGACCAGCAAAACCAATAAGCGCATTAGGTTCAGCCACATTGATATCACCGAGCATCGCTAAACTCGCAGATACACCACCCATTGTCGGATCAGTCATGACTGATACAAATGGAATGCCTGCATTACTTAACTGAGTCAGGATCGCACTGGTTTTAGCCATTTGCATTAAAGACAATAAGCCTTCTTGCATGCGCGCACCACCACTCGCAGAAAAACAGACCAACGGAATATTATTTTTCAGCGCGACTTTGGCTGCTCGAACAAATTTTTCACCTACGACAGATCCCATCGATCCAGCCATAAAGTTAAAATCAAAACTGACTGCAACTAATGGTAAACCATTGACTCTACCTTGCATGGCCAACAAAGCATCGTTTTCGCCTGTTGTTCGTTGTGCTTGGGTAAGACGATCTTTATAGCGTTTACTGTCTTTGAATTTCAGTGTGTCGACAGGTTTAACTTCGGCGGCGATTTCTTTACGGTCTTCTTCATCCAGAAAGCTTTCCAGCCTTGTTCTGGCATTAATGCGCTGGTGATGATCACACTTAGGACATACCATCAAATTACGTTCAAGTTCTGCACGGTAAAGTACATTGTCACAGCTTGGACATTTACACCAGACACCTTCTGGTACTGAACGACTTCGCACAGTTGTACGAATTTTGGATGGGAGTAATCTTTCAAACCAACTCATTTTGTCACCTTCGTTATTTTTATGCTTTTGCTAAATCACGCGCATTGATGGCATGGCGCATTTCAGCTAACAGACCTGCAACTGCAGCTGGCAGCTCTTCAAGTCGTTGTGCATGTTCTTCGATGCACTTAACCAGAGTACTACCTACTACCACCGCATCGGCAATCTCGGCAACTGCTGCTGCAGACTTACCATCACGGATACCAAAACCAACACCTAGCGGTAAATCCGTTCTTTCACGCAGCATACTGAGTTTATCATTGACTTCTGTCACGTCTAGCGAAGCCGAGCCGGTCACCCCTTTAATGGAAACATAATAAATGAATCCACGCGCAAAAGAAGCAATCATTGACATACGTTCTGCCGATGTCGTTGGTGCCACCAAGTAGATGGTATCAATATCATGCTGATCCATGATCTCACGAAACTCAACTGATTCTTCGGGAGGTACGTCAACAGTCAATACTCCATCAACACCCGCTTCTTGAGCAAGTTTAGCAAACTCTGCATATCCCACAGCTTCGATGGGATTCGCATAGCCCATTAAGACGATGGGTGTTTCTGTGTTTTTCTCACGAAACTTTTTCACCATTGTCAGCACAGATTTAATGCTGACATCGTTCTTAAGCGCTCTTTCACATGCTTTTTGGATGACAGGACCATCACTCATCGGGTCAGAAAAAGGGATACCAAGTTCAATAATATCGGCACCTGCATCGACCAACGCATGGAGCAATGGCACGGTTACCCAAGGTTCAGGATCGCCTGCAGTAATATAGGGAATAAGTGCTGTTTGACCATCTGTCTTCAGTTTCTCAAAGCACTGACTTATACGACTCATTATGACTTCCTTAGAATTTTAATCCAGCCATGGCGGCAACGGTATGCATATCTTTGTCACCACGCCCTGACAGGTTAACTACTATTGTTTGCTCTGGTGACATGGTCGGTGCCAATTTTTTCACATAGGCCAACGCATGGCTTGACTCAAGTGCAGGAATAATACCTTCGGTGCGTGTAAGCTCATGGAAAGCAGTTAACGCCTCTTCATCAGTTACCGACACATAATTTGCTCGACCAATATCTTTCAACCATGCATGCTCAGGGCCCACACCTGGATAGTCCAGTCCCGCTGAGATTGAATGCGTTTCTACGATTTCACCATTGTCATCTTGCATCAGATAAGTACGGTTTCCATGTAAAACGCCCGGTCTGCCTGCGGAAAGTGGTGCTGAATGCTGACCTGTTTCAATCCCATGCCCAGCGCCTTCCACACCATGCATTTCAACAGACTCATCTTCGATGAATGGATGAAACAGACCAATCGCATTAGAACCACCACCAATACAAGCAACCAATGCATCTGGTAGTTTGCCATTGATATCCAGCATTTGCTGCTTCGCTTCACGTCCAATAATAGATTGAAAATCTCTTACCATAGCAGGATATGGATGGGGGCCAGCAACAGTACCTATGATGTAAAATGTATCATCGACATTGGTCACCCAATCACGTAGCGCTTCATTAAGCGCATCTTTTAATGTGCGTGAGCCTGATTCCACCGGCACCACTTGTGCACCGAGCAGTTTCATTCTATATACATTCTGAGCCTGACGTTCAACATCTTCTGCGCCCATGTAAACAATACATTCCAAGCCCATTCTGGCAGCGACCGTTGCTGTCGCCACACCGTGTTGACCAGCGCCTGTTTCAGCGATGATACGGTTCTTACCCATACGCTTTGCTAATAGGGCCTGACCGATAGTGTTGTTAACTTTGTGCGCGCCAGTATGATTCAGATCTTCACGTTTCAAATAAATTTGAGCGCCGCCTAACTTCTGTGTCCAATTCTCGGCGAGATAGAGAGGTGATGGACGCCCAACAAAGGTGCTCAGGTCTTTGTCCATTTCTGCCAGAAAATTGGGATCGTTACGATATTGCTCATAAGCTTGTTGAAGCTCGTATATCGCCCCCATAAGCGTCTCACCAACAAACCGACCTCCATAAGGTCCGAAATGTCCACGCTCATCAGGGAATGTTTTGTAATAATCGTGAATATGCTCTTTAAGCATTTGCCACCTCTCTCATAAAAGTGCTGATCTTTTCATGACTTTTTATCCCCTTATCACTTTCAACGCCACCACTGACGTCGACTGCATAGGGCTGCACTTGATGGATAGCCTGCAACACATTAGATGCATGTAGACCACCCGCTAAAATAATGGGTTTATCAATACGACTGATCTGAGACCAGTCAAATGTTTTGCCTGTTCCACCAGGTAAGCCTGGTTGATAGGTATCAAGAAGTAACGCTGAAGCTGTTGAATAGTCGTCAGCTACTTCTTGAAGATTTACACCATCTCGCATTCTTACCGCTTTGAGATATGGCATCTCAAATTGATGACAAAAATCAGGGCTTTCATCACCATGGAATTGAAGTATATCAACCGATAACTCGTCAAGACAGCGTGAAACCAGGTCTTTATCAGGGTCAACAAAGAGTGCCACTTTTGAAACAAATGGCGCCAAATTAGCTGTAATCGTGTTTGCCTGCGCAAAAGATATGGCTCTTGGACTTGGAGGATAAAATACTAAGCCAATCGCATCAGCTCCAGATTCTGCTGCAAAATCAGCATCTTGCTGACGAGTTATGCCGCATATTTTTACTCGGGTTCTCATCTGTTTCTATGGTTACTCTTAAATAGAGCTGTTACTTTACCAGAGCACCGGAAAAGCTGACACTGCCGGGATTGAATATTGCTCTGGATAACGAACATCCACCAGATATAACCCCTCTGCTGGCGCAGTTATGCCACCTTGACTTCTATCGGTACTGCGCAAGACCTCACCAGCCCATTCAACAGGTTTACTACCATCGCCAATAGCTGTCATGACACCAACAAGGTTTCTTACCATGTGATGTAGAAATGATAGTGCTTCGACATCAATTGCAATACAGTCTTGTTGCTGACTGATGCTAATTTTATCTAAGGTTTTGATTGGGCTTTTTGCCTGGCACTCACTCGCTCTAAATGCTGAGAAATCATGTTGTCCAACTAATTGATCCGCAGCGGCCTGCATCCTTTCAATATCTAATGGCGGATAGTGCCACCACATTCTATGCTGATGAATTGATGACCGGCTCAGACGGTTTAAGATCAGATACCGGTAGCTTCGTTTGATAGCGGAAAATCTGGCATGGAAATCATCATCTACAAACTCTACCCAAGTGACATTCACATCTTTAGGTAAGTTTGCATTAATACCTAAAAGCCAGCCTCGCTTTTCTCTGATTGAGTCTGTGTCAAAGTGCACCACTTGATTTAGGCCATGGACACCTGTGTCGGTGCGTCCAGCGGCATACACTTCAACCGGATGGTTAGCTACAACAGAAACCGCCTTTTGCAGTTCACCTTGTACGGTTCTGGAATGAGACTGAATTTGCCAACCACAAAAATACGTGCCGGCATACTCTATGCCGAGTGCTATTCTCACTAATTCCTCTCTATTTTAGTCTGATAATGAGTCGAGAATAGTCTGGGCACGCACTTTCTGTTCGTCGTTTCCTTCGGCAATGACTTCCTTGAGAATACTGGTCGCGCCTTCAGGATCGTCCATATCGATGTAAGCTGAAGCCAGATCCAATTTGGTTTCTGCCTCATCAATTTCATCAATATCACCAATATCAAATTCGATATCAGCCTCATCATTAAGATCACTGTCAAATGGTGCGATATCAACACGCTCTGGATCCAATGAAGATGATGCACCAGGCTCAAACGGAAGAAGCGAATCATGCTCGACTATGTTCTCTTCTTCATTATCATCTTCTTCTTGATGTGTACCAAATGTTGTACCGGTATCAAACGAGAGCAAATCATCCTCAATATGATCTTCTGACTCATTATCAATTTCTTCAGTCAACGTGTCTTCAAGCTGAGAGTCTTCAGCGTTGATGTCGTTTTGCTCATCTATATCAGAAGCCATATTGACCGTTGAAAACTCTAATGGTGTGTCATCACTGTCTTCTTCTGATAGATCCACATCGATAGACACATTATCCACTTCGTCTTGACGTTTAAAATCTAGCTGCTCATCTGTTGCAACATCATCAATAGTCTTTTCTGGTTCTGTTGACTCGTCTGAGACAAATTCCGTATCCGCTGTCTCTTCAGCCTGAAATAAAGGATGCTCTGGGGCCAGTTGTGCTCCCCATTGTTTTATTTCATCCCATTCAATACTTTCTTCATCAAAGTCTGTGTTTTCAGCAAGAGCAATAAAGTCGTCAACTTGTTTTTGTTTGTACAACACAAACAATAATTTGTATGCCACTAAAGTATTATCAGGCTCTCTGGCTTTTGCTTGATCGAGCGCAATTTTTGCTTGAGCATAATCCGCATAACCAACAAACATATCAGCTTGTTCAACGAGCTCCATCACACTTTTCTGTGGTAAGGATTCCTGATTTAGAGGTTCATCTTTAGACTCATACTCCGTCACTGGCTCTTCAACTGACGCCTCGTTAGCGTAATCAGAAAGCGATGTTTGTGTATCATCAGTAACGGACATTCCCCCAACAGGTATGGTCTCTTCTGTAAATGATTCATCTTCCTTATTTTTTCTTCTAGCCAGTAACAGCAACAAGAGAAGGAAAACAAGTAATGCGCCACCTACCTGCAGTTTATATTCAGCTAAAAACTGTTTGATATTGTCGACTAAATTAGCCGGTACCAGCTCCTCACTGGGCTCTTCACTCAATTCAGCCTGAGTTTGTTCTGTACTAAGCTGAGCGTCGGCTGTTTCATTGTTCTCTGTATAAGTGTCAGCGTCAGTGTCATCAGAAGCAGCTAACGGCTCTAAATCAGGCTCAGCTGCGGTATTGTCCCCGGCAGCGTTGTTCTGTTCTTTCTCTTCCAGCATATCCTGTAATCTGGCGAGATCAGCATCTTTAAGAGAAATGAGTCTGCGCATGGTTTCCAACTGCTCTTCCATGGCATCCATACGCGCTTTGAAGTCTATGTTTTCCTGCGCTTGTGCCTCTATCGTTTCCTGAGCAAGCGTCAACTGTTCAGTCAATGCATTAATTTTTTCGTTGCCAGCCAGGTTCGGTGACGCATCATCTTCCGTTTTACTTTGTTCAGGTGCAACGAGCTTCAGACGCGCTTGTTCAGCAGCATCGTCTTCGATTTGTTCACTACTTTCACTATTATCAGCATTCGTGTTATCGATAGTGTTGGCGTCTGTTGTATCCTCAGCCGCTGGCTCAGATTCATCAGTAGATGGTTGAATCACCGCTGGTGTTGGCGCGGGTTTGTTCGTAACAGTATTTCGCTGGCGCCATGCTTCATTCTGTGCTTTGAAGGCTTGATATGCCTGTGCCTGTGATTTGGCTAATATCGCAGATTTGTCAGGAATAGACAGCGTATAACCTGCTTTAAGTCCATTTATATTGTTATCAACAAACGCTTCTGGATTAGCATTCACCAGCGCCAACATCATCTGTTGAACGGAGACAGACTCATCAGGACGAGTGTTTAGAGCAATATTCCATAAGGTATCGGCTTTGGCAACAGGCCCATAGGTACTTCCATTAGCCCAAACAGTATTAACATTATTCACTTCTGATGAGCTGTCGGCATTGTTCGCAGAAGGTGTAGAAGCAGCTTGTTGAGTAGTGCGTTGAGATGACATTAACACTTCAGGTGGATCAAGAAGTACCGTGTACTCTCTGATGAGTTTTCCACCTCCAGCAGAGGCTGTTAGCAAAAAGTCCAAGAAAGGTTCTTTTACAGGTAATTGCGAAGTGATTAAAACGCGAGGCTTTCCTGATTGCTCAACAACATCAAACTTTAACTGGCTCAGGATATAACTTCGGTCTAATCCTGCTTTTTCAAACTCGTCATTTGAGGCGATTCTGATTTCAAAACTCTCTTTTTCTTCTGTAGAGAGTGAGTTGATATCAATCGTTGCTTTGAAGGGCTCATTCAGTGCTGACATGACTTTAATTTCGCCCAAACCAAACGCATAACTCGTTAAGGGGGTGAAAAAACCTATCGTTGATGCGACAGCGATACTGGCAAAAAGCTGTTTCTTCATTTTCATCCCCTTAACTTCCTTATCTAGCTTATTTTAAAGGTACTTTTCTACTAACACTTCTGCAATTTGAACACTGTTAAGTGCCGCACCTTTACGTACGTTATCAGCAACAACCCATAAATCCAGTCCTTTATCATGGGAAATGTCTTCACGAATACGTCCGATAAATACAGGATCCTGACCTGAAGACTCTGTCACTGCTGTTGGATAACCACCATCTTTACGTTCATCAAGCAGGACAATACCGTTTGCTTTTTCATAAAGTGCTTTACATTGTTCAGCAGTGATCTTGTCACGCGTTTCGATATGAATCGCTTCTGAGTGACCGAAGAAAACGGGAACACGAACAGCGGTTGGGTTAACCTGGATAGACTCATCGCCCATAATTTTGCGTGTTTCCCAGACCATTTTCATTTCTTCTTTGGTGTAGCCATTGTCCATGAATACATCAATCTGAGGCAGAACATTAAAAGCGATCTGTTTAGGATAAACTTCTGCCTTAACAGGGCGACCATTCAATAAATCTGCAGTCTGTTTCGCCAATTCATCCATCGCTGGTTTACCAGAGCCAGAAACGGCTTGATATGTACAGACATTAATGCGTGTAATACCGACGGCATCGTAGATAGGCTTTAATGCGACCATCATTTGGATGGTTGAACAGTTCGGATTGGCAATGATGCCACGATTTTTGTAATCAGCAACGGCTTCCGGGTTTACTTCTGGCACGACAAGCGGAATATCATCATCGTAACGGAACTGTGATGTGTTATCGATGACCACACAGCCAGCCGCAGCGGCTTTAGGGGCATACTCAGCAGAAACACTCGCACCTGGAGAAAACAAGCCAACTTGTACTTTAGAAAAATCAAACTCAGCCAGATCTTCAACAATAATGGATTTGTTACCAAAACTTACTGTAGAGCCTGCACTTCGTTCGCTTGCCAGTGCATATACTTTACCTACTGGAAACTGACGTTGGTGCAAAATTTCTAACATGGCTTCACCGACAGCCCCTGTAGCACCTACTACTGCAACATCTACTTTTTTATTCACAATACACCTTTTGTTTTAATTTATAACGCTGCTAGTACCGCATCACCCATTTCAGAGGTGGACACTTTTGTCATCCCTGCAGAATAGATATCCGCAGTACGAAGTCCATCATCCAGTACTTTACTCACAGCTTTTTCAATTCGATCAGCCATTGCAGCTTCATCGAGTGTGTAACGTAACATCATAGCAGCTGACAAAATTGTCGCCAGTGGGTTGGCAATATTCTGTCCAGCAATATCGGGGGCAGAACCATGAATCGGTTCATACATACCCTTGCTGTTTTCATCAAGTGAGGCGGAAGGCAGCATGCCAATCGAGCCAGTTAACATTGATGCACAATCAGACAAAATGTCACCAAACATATTAGTCGTCACCATCACATCAAACTGTTTGGGTGCTCGTACTAATTGCATGGCTGCGTTGTCTACATACATATGACTCAATTCAATGTCCGGATAAGATTCAGACAATGTTGTCATAGTTTCACGCCACAATTCTGTGCTTTCCAGCACATTTGCTTTATCTACGGAACAAACTCGACCTTGTCTTTTGCTCGCAATATCAAAAGCGACCTTGCCGATTCGGTTAATCTCACTTTCACGATAGACAAGTGTATTGAAACCCTGCTTTTCGCCATTATCCAACGTTCTGATACCACGTGGTTGACCGAAATAAATGCCACCCGTCAATTCACGCACAATCATCAAATCCAGACCAGCCACCACATCAGCTTTTAGTGTAGAAGCTTCTGCTAACTGCGGATATAAAATTGCCGGACGTAAATTGGCAAATAAATTCAATTCGGAGCGGATACCTAATAAGCCTTTTTCTGGTCTTACACTGATATCAAGTGACTCCCATTTGTAGCCCCCGACAGCACCTAATAAAATTGCATCGGCCTGCTTTGACATCTGCAGCGTTTCATCAGGTAACGGTGTACCAGTTTCATCATATGCTGCTCCACCAATGAGGCCATACTCCAAAGAGACATCTAGCCCCTCTTGACGAAATGCTTCTAAAATTTTGACTGCTTCAGCTACGATTTCAGGACCAATACCATCACCAGGCAAAACTACAATCTTTTTTGTCATTTTTTATATCTTTAAATAATTTACTGAATTAGAGATTTATCTTACGAGAATAACCAGGGCGCTTCTTGCTTGCGCTTTTCTTCATAAGCCTTGATATCATCTTGATGCTGTAAGGTGAGACCAATATCATCAAGCCCTTCGATTAGACAGTGCTTTTTGAATGCATCAACCTCAAAGTCAATCGACTCACCATCAGGTAACGTGATTTTTTGCTCTGGTAAATCGACTTTCAGTTGGTAGCCAGGCATCGCCTCTACTTGCTCAAACAGTTTGTCAATTAGCGACTCTTCCAGAGTGATAGCCAAAATACCATTTTTACTAGTGTTGCTGAAAAAGATATCTGCGAAGCTGGGGGCAATAATAACGCGAATGCCAAAATCATCCAGTGCCCAGACAGCATGTTCACGACTTGAACCACAACCAAAGTTCTCACGCGCTAGCAGGATAGTCCCGTTTTTATAGCGTGGTTGGTTAAGCTCAAAATCAGGGTTTAAAGGCCGTCCACTGTTATCTTGTCCTGGTTCACCATGGTCAAGATAACGCCACTCATCAAACAAGTTCGGACCAAAGCCAGTGCGCTTGATAGACTTCAAAAACTGTTTGGGGATAATGGCATCGGTATCGACATTGGGGCGATCCAATGGAATAACGATGCCAGTCTCAACTGAAAATTTTTGCATTGCGAGGAATACCTCTTAGTTCGTCGCGTTTAACGTTAAATAAAAACTTACCGGCACAGCATGGCTTATGTTTGGTAATCCAGCCAGCTCACGTAATTTTTCTACACCCTGTGCCAACTTATAATCATCAACACTCAAAATAACAGGATGAGAAGAGACCACTAGCAACTCATTTTCGGTTACTTTGGTCACAAGCACATCAAATGTCATCTCTTGTTTTTGCCCATGCAGTTCAAAAAAACCATCAATAGATAATGGTTTTGTCTGCCCAACGGTAATCTGTGCTATTTGTTCTGGTGACAGCTGAGCCGTAATCGTCGCTTTAGGGAAGTCAGCGACATTGAAAAGAAACTCTTTCATGCGACTGTCGCGAATTTCTATGCCTGTATTTACCGATGCCAAATCAATGGCAAGAGAAAACTCACCTGTTTCAGCTAAGTTACCAGCAATTTTGTCAAACTGATGAACCTCAGCAATGTTCACCTTTTTTGTTGAAATAAAATTCACTTGAGACTCGTTGTTGTTTATCTGCCATTGTGTTGCAGAAGCTACCGAGCTTGCCAGGAGTATACTGAGTGTCGACACCCAAATATGCATTTTTCTCATTCTTCTTCCCTCATCGTTCGATAATAGTAGACACTGAACCATCAACAGCATCATGCTCATTGATCAGCTCGTCAATTGATCGGGTTAAACTTTCTTCAACCGGCGATTTCAGCACAATAATCTCAACACGTCTGTTAATTGCACGGTTCTCAGGTGAATTATTAGGCACCAATGGTTTTGTATCCGCATACCCTTCTAAAACAAAACGTTCTGGTTTCATATCCCCAGGTTCTAACAATTCATGTACTACAGAGGTGGCTCTTGAGGTAGATAGTTCCCAATTTGATCGATATCTTGGCGTATTAATCGGTACATCATCCGTGTGGCCAGCGACAGCAATTTGACCTCCCGTACCCACTAAAACGTCGTGTATCTTTCTAAGAATAGGTTTAAAGCCAGGGTTCAATCTCGCGTCACCAGATGGAAATGAACCATTTTCTCGAATTCGGATCACAATCCGACTGAACTGACTTTCTACTTCAATTAAACCTTCTTTAATTTCTTCATCTAATGCTTCACGAAATTTCTGGGTTTCTTCGGCTATTTCCTGTGCCTGTTGTCGCGCGACCTCTTCTTCATCCATTGTTACCTTGATTTTTTCACGGGTATCATCGATGGTTTCTTGTCTGACTACCTTAAGCGGCGTCGGTTTAGGCTCACCTGGACTATACTCTTGAGCAATAATACTGGTACCAACGGGCACAGCATCAGCGATGACTTCTCGCTGAACGCCAAATGCATTATCAAGAGATTTCACCACCATCTTGTATTTCAAGGCATCCATTTCAGCAAAGGATAATAACAAAACAAAAAAGCACATCAGCAATGACATTAAGTCTGCGAATGTGCCCATGTAGGCGGGTAAGCCTTCGTCTTGCTTTTTAGGTCTTGGGCTATCTTCACTCATTTCTATGTAACCGAGACCAACTAGGCAGCTGGTTCGTCAGTATCACGCTTAGACGCTGGTAAGAAGTTTTGTAACAGCTCACCTAATACTTTCGGGTTTTGACCTTCCTGAATCCCCATTACACTCTCAATGATAATACTCTTATTCATCAACTCTTCACTGCTACGTAAAGCGAGCTTATCAGACACAGGCAGAGCGAACATATTGGCTAACATGGCACCATAGAGTGTGGTTAATAATGCCACAGCCATGGCAGGGCCAATGGATTTCGGATCGGACATATTTGACAACATTTGTACCAAACCGACTAATGTACCAATCATTCCCATAGCTGGACCAGCATCCCCCATCGTTTTGAAGATTTGCTGGCCTATAGAGTGACGGTTAACGGTTTCATTCATTTCCGTAACCAGTGCTTTTTTGACTACCGCTGGTTCATGTCCATCAACCAGCATGCGTATACCTTTTGCCAAAACGGGATTAGCCACCTCCTGTCTTTCCAGAGCAAGTAAGCCCTCTTTTCTTGCAATGGTGGCTAGTTCAACAACAGATTGAATGATTTCTTGAGGTGACTCTGATTTGTATAAGAACGCTTTCATTGCTGTCTTAAACGAGCCAAGAAATTGTCCTAGAGTGAAGCGCATCAATACCACCGCAAAGGTGCCGCCTATGACAATCGCTAATGAAGGCATGTTGATGAATACACCGGCTGCTGCACCAAGAGCAATCGTTGCAATAATCAGACTCCAAGCCGCAATAAAACCTAGCAGTGTAGCTAAATCCACTCAATTACTCCCTAAGACTAGAAACTCATCAATGAAATGCCGTAGCACTGGCAGTGCATTCTACCTAATCGCATAGTAAAAATCTCCTCTATGACGAAGGAAAACGTTGCTTTTTATGCTTCTTCGCTCTGTAAATTAAAAACGCAGGCAGAACCATCAGCATAATGACAATAAGTACGACGCCTAATGGCCAGAGTATCGGCTGATTCCACTCAGACTGAAGTTTTTCACGTAATGACGCATCAATACGGCGATATTTCAATGTGTTATTCGCCATTAAGTTAGGCTTAACATTATGATTCCATTGATGATAAAGCGAAAACTGTTTTGGATGAAAGCCCCAGATCCATGGCGCGTCTTTTCTAGCAATATCAACCATACGGTTTATGATAGATCGGCGCTCGGGACTGTTCGACATCGTTCGCATCTGCTCAAAAAGCATATCAAACTCTTTGTTGTGATAATTGGCGGTATTTTCACCACCAAATTCTGCTCGGCCATTGGGTCCATAAAGTAAAAATAAGAAATTCTCCGGATCAGGATAATCTGCGTTCCAGCCCCATTGGAATAACTGGGTTCGTCCACGACGAATTTTATCTTGAAAACGATTGTAGTCACTGCTTCTGATGACGAGTTGTATGTTGAGTTTTTTGAATTGCTTACGTATCCAATCTAAATCGGCTTTACTATCAGGCCCACTCGCCGTGGTATCCAGGTAAATAACGAGCGGCTCGCCAGTTTTCTCGTTCCTGCCATTGGGGTAACCCGCTTCTGCTAAAAGTTGCTTAGCAGCGTCAAGCGATTTACGAACAGCTTGTCCCTTCTCCCATTTGTATATGTGTGTGTTAATACCTGATTTTCCCTCACTGTAACCAAAAATACCGGGAGGAATGGGTCCTTGGGCGGGGATGCCTCGCCCATTCGCAAAGATAGAAATATATTCCTCTTGATCAATAGCGATTGAAATGGCTTGCCGAAGTTTCCTTGCTCGCTCTGTGTAGCCACCGACAACGGGGTCCAGCATATTAAATCCAGTATAGAAACTCGTCGCCGCAATGGCTGTTTCAAGCTTTATTCCTTTCTCTTTCATGACATCACTTAAACCAAACTCGCCTGATGCTGACACATTCACGGCTTGCTCGAAACTGTCTGAACTAATGCCACTTACATCGTAATAGCCTTGCATAAATTTCCCCCAATAAGAGGTACTTTCTTTTTCAAGGGTAAACACAATTTTGTCTGTTAAAGGCAGGGATTTTCCTGCATCGTTCAGCAGACCATTTTGCCGATCCGTTTCCTCCCCTTCTGTTGGATAACGCTCGCCATGAAAATGAGGGTTTTTAGTCAGTACCATGCGTCGGTTTGGATCATTTTCAGTCATATAAAAAGGACCCGTTCCGACTGGGTACCAATCAAGGGTTATGTTCTTATTTATCAAGCCTGGTTGTGAGTAAAACTGTTCTGCTTCCCAAGGGATTGGGGCAAAAAAAGGCATGGCTAACCAATAATCGAGTTGTGGATATTTGCCATAGACCTTGATTTGATAATGGTAGTTATCAACGATGTTGACGCCACTGATGTCATGCTGACGAAGATCGACTACGTCGCCTTTTTTACGAAGATCTCTTAACTTCTGAGCATAGTCTTTTAGTCCAACAATATGCTCTGACATCACACCAAGTATCGGTGAGTGAATTTCGGGATGAGCCAATCTCTTTATCTGATATACAAAATCATCTGCCACCAGTTTACGGGTATCTGTTTGCTCAAAATCTGCTAAATCTTCTATATCAGAGAGTTCTTCATCGGTTAAGTTATGGTACAGCCAGACACCGTTTTCATCTCTGGCAAATGCAGGGTGTGGCTGGTAATAAATATTATGTTTGATGGGAATCGTATAAATTGAATATGCAATATCATCATCAGTCTCCTTAACAGGATGATTATCCTTGTCCAGGTAGACTACATCGGGCATTGATTCAGCTGCCAGGGGCTCTAGTTGATAAGGTCTTTTCAGGTAGTGGTATTGATATGGCGGTTCGTAAACCTGGCCAGTAATGATGACCTCGTTTGCGCTGTAGGATCTGGCAGGATCCAAGTGTTTGGGTCGTAGAGAAAAAGCAGCGTATAGGATCTCTTCATCGCTGGACGCTTCAGGATAAGGTGAATTTATCGCCCCCTTATCACAGGCTGTTGTGAAAAACAGCACGATAGCGAGCAAGCAATATATCAATCTCATACAACCTCATTGCGGAACATTAGATAGTGTCTGCATCATACCAGTAGAAGATTACTGCATGCTTGCCCTTTCCGTCATCCCCAAAATCAGGTAAGTTATCCCGCTTTATATGTAGTTTAGGAGAGACACATGGGTTTTCTGCAAGGCAAACGTGCGTTAATCGTGGGCGTAGCCAGCCCCCGCTCTATTGCATCTGGTATTGCTCATGCTATGGCACGAGAAGGTGCTGAATTGGCTTTCACTTATCAAAATGAGAAATTAAAATCACGCGTTGAAAAAATCGCTGAAGAATGTGGCGCCGACCCTGCACTGGTCTTTCCTTGTGATGTGAGCAGTGATGATGAAATTAATGGTGTATTCAAGTCATTATCTGAGCATTGGGATGGCCTAGATACGATTGTTCATTCTGTTGCCTTTGCCCCACGTGAGCAGCTTCAGGGTGGGTTCGTTGACAGTGTCACTCGTGATGGTTTCGCTATGGCCAACGATATTAGTGCCTATAGTTTTGCTGCATTAGCTAAAGCAGGCAAAGACATGATGGCAGGTCGCAATGGCTCATTATTAACATTAAGCTATCTAGGTGCAGAAAAAGCCATTGATAACTACAATGTCATGGGCGTAGCTAAAGCGGCTTTAGAAGCCACTGTTCGTTACATGGCATACTCAATGGGTGAACAAGGTATCCGTGTTAATGCAGTGTCGGCTGGCCCAATCAAAACACTGGCTGCTGCTGGTATTGGCGATTTTGGCAAAATGCTCGCCTACGGTGAGAGAAACTCACCACTTAGAAGAAATGTAACGATTGAAGAAGTCGGTAATGTAGCTGCTTTCCTCTGCTCTGATTTAGCCTCAGGTGTGACGGGTGAAATTACCTATGTTGACGCTGGCTACAATATTGTCGGTATAGGTGATAAGTAATTTCACTATATTACAAGAACTCATAAGGGCATTGATTAATGCCCTTTTTTTTGATCTCTGTTTGGAGGCCATATGTCTCATAAACATGCCATGATTTTATTGGCCTTCATTGTCCTTGGCGCAGTGAGTGGTGTTTTTTTAGGGTGGTATAAACCTGACACAGCCATACAGATAAGTTGGCTTGGAACACTGTTTCTCAATGCATTGAAAATGACCATCATTCCATTGGTTATTGCATCCATTGTCAGTGGTATCGGATCATTAGGGAATCTGAAAAAGCTCGGCAAGCTGGGCGGACTGACCTTACTTTATTACAGCTTATCAACCGCTGTCGCCGTTTTTATCGGTCTGGTCGTTGTAAATTGGATTCAACCAGGTGCAGGTATGCAATGGAGCCAGTCAGAGGTGCCTGAATATATTCTGGAGAAACAGGACACCGGTGCCAGTGATATCATCTTATCCTTGGTCTCACCTAATCTGATCGCTTCAGCAGCAGAAACACAACTCCTTCCTTTGATTGTCTTTGCCATTTTGTTTTCTATGGCCTTAAGTACGTTAGGTGAAACAGGCAGACCGGTTTTTCAGCTGTTTGATGGCATCAATGAAGCCATGATGAAACTCGTTATCTGGGTAATGCATCTCGCTCCACTAGGCATATTTGCTTTAATTGCTGCTAGGCTGGGTAATGCTGGAGGTGGTGAACATTTTTTAAGTGAAATGAAAGCGGTTGGCTGGCATGTAGTGACTGTACTGACGGGACTTCTTGCACACGGCATATTGTTATTTATCATTCTGCTATTAACGACACGCCGTGGCATAAGCTATCTGCTTGGAATGGGCCGAGCCTTGGTAACGGCATTTGGTACAGCGAGTTCTTCTGCCACCCTACCATTGACGATGGAATGCGTCAGAGAGAATGGTATTAGCCATAAAACCAGTAAATTTGTTCTGCCACTAGGGGCAACAATCAATATGGATGGTACTGCACTTTATGAAGCGGCGGCTGTTATGTTTATTGCCCAGGCTTATGGCATTGACCTTAGCTTAACCCAACAAGCAATTGTTTTTATTACGGCTACCTTGGCTGCTATTGGTGCCGCTGGCATTCCTGAGGCTGGCCTTGTGACGATGGTGATTGTTTTAAGCGCTGTGGGCTTACCACTGGATGGTATTGCATTGCTGCTTTCAGTAGATTGGTTTCTCGACAGATTCAGGACATCAATCAATGTATGGAGCGATAGCGTAGGCAGTGCAATTGTTGATCGACTGACATAAAAAAAGGCGCATGGCGCGCCTTTTTTCTGCTCATGAAGATTGTTTATTTTAATGCATCTTGATGAATATCTATTTCAGCATCATGACGTAATTGAGCGATGAAAGCTTCAACTTCAGCGGCCGCATAAATACCTGTAAGCTGTTGTTGAAGTGCTTTTCTCTGCTCTTCATTCACATCATCAATATTACCGTTTCTGACTGAAGTTAATTTAATAACGACATAATTACCATTATCTGCAGAAAATCCTTCATAGTTAGCTGATAATGATGGTTTAGCCATGGTAAATGCTCTCTGAAGAATCTGACCACTCACTTTTTCAGCATCGCGTCCATAAAACTCAGGCGCTTGCCAATTTGTCAGCAAAGAGTCTGGAGCTTCACCAGATTTCACTTTTTCCAAGATCGACTCACCCTCATCCTGGGCTAGTTTTCTAGCTTTATCAAAAATCAACTGATGTTTGATCGTAGGAGACACAGACTCAAAAGGTAAAACCGTCTCCGGAATATGCTTGTTCTTATGAATGACCAGCAAATCATTATCAGACAATTCAATCACCGCACTATTCAGATCATTTTTCAATACATCTTCACTGAATGCCGCATCAATTACCTTCTTATTACTGGTAATACCTTCTTCAGTGCCTGTACGGGTAAAACTTGGCGTAGTTTTAATTTCAAGACCCAGAGCTTCTGCTGTCACATCAAGGCTATCCGGATTTTCGAAACTTAGATTGGCTAACTGTTCTGCTTCATCATAAAAAACAGATTCAGCTTGCTGACGGCGATATAAATTTTCAACCTCGTCCCGCGCCTGAGCAAAGCTTTTACCTTCTGGTTTTTGAATCCCAGTAAGTTCAATTAAATGATAACCGAACTCAGTCTTAATGGGCTCGCTGACATCACCAACGTTTTCTAATGCAAATGCCGCTTCTTCAAACGCCGGGTCCATAACATCTCTGCCAAAGAATCCAAGATCGCCACCATTACTGGCCGATCCGGTATCTTGCGAGGCCTCTTTAGCTAATTCAGCAAAGTCTTCCCCCTCATTGATACGGGTTTGGATAGCTTTAATTTTTTCTAATGCGCTCTCGTCATCACCTTCAACTAAGATATGACTTGCACGGCGTTGCTCAGGGCCAACAAACTGATTTTGATTATCTGCATAGAATTTTTTCAAATCATCTTCATTGATTTGAATATCTTTTGCTAACTCATCAACAGATAATTCAATATAGTTGAGTTTGACTTGTTCAGGCGCTGTGTATGCGGCTAGATTATCGTCATAATATTGTCGAATTTCTGCATCATCCACATTCACTTCTTCAACAAATTGTTGGATGGGCACAATACCGTAAGCAATCTCACGTTGCTGTCTTTCTAATCTCAATGCTTCATTCAGTAATTTCACACTGGCAATTGATGAGCTTTGAATATTTGTTGTCAATTCTTGTGATAGTAGATCAGCTCTCAATTGGGCTTCGTATTGAGTGGGTGTGTAACCGACTCTTGCCAGAACCATCCCATAATAGTCTGAGTCAAATTGCCCATCACGTTGAAAGGCTGGGGTAGAACGAATGAACTGAGAGACAGCAGCATCACTAATATGCTGTTTTAAGGTGATATTCGCGTCACGCAATAATCGTTGTTCAATAAGACCATCTAAAACATCTTTTTTTACAGTAGCACTGTCGAACATAGCCGGATCGAACTGATCGCCCATCATACTTCTCATGCGGTCACGGTATTGCTGAAGTGACGACTGTAATTCTGTTTTAGTGATGGGAGAACTATTAACTTCGGCCACAACCACTGCCGAAGCACCAGATAAATATGAATTGATGCCCCACAGAGCGAATGGAATACTGATTAAACCAACGATGAACCAGGCAATCCATCCCTGGGCGTGATTACGTATGAAATGCAACATATGAAGAGAACCTTCCCGAAATGTTGTTAAAAACGGCTATTCTAATACAATAGGCAAAAAAAAAGGCGCATATGATGCGCCTTTCCTCTTTTTTGGCGGAGCGGACGGGACTCGAACCCGCGACCCCCGGCGTGACAGGCCGGTATTCTAACCAACTGAACTACCGCTCCGTATATTCTTGGTGGGTGCTGAGGGGATCGAACCCCCGACCCTCGCCTTGTAAGGGCGATGCTCTCCCAGCTGAGCTAAGCACCCCAAGAAAAAAAACTAGTTTACAGCATCTTTTAATGCTTTGCCAGCTTTAAATGCAGGAATTTTTGCAGCGGCAATTTTGATTTCTTCACCTGTGCGTGGGTTACGGCCAGTACGTGCTGCACGCTCACGAACAGAGAATGTACCAAAGCCAACTAAGGTGATTTGATCGCCACTGCGTAGTGTTTTAGTTACGGCAGATGTCATGCCATCAACAGCTTGGGCCGCTTTTGCTTTTGAAATGTCAGCAGCTGCAGCAACTGCATCGATGAGTTCAGATTTATTCACAGCTTAATTCCTCATATCATTATTTATTTATGTCGTCCAAGTCCCAATAGCGACGTTAAGTTATGCTTCTGAGTCCCATTGGTTCTGAGTATCTAACTACAGCAAAATCAGCGTGTCAAGACAGTTAATTTCAGTTGTTAGCAAGATGTTATCTCTATCACACTCATACTTTATCCAGCTGAATTAGATTTGGCTAATCTGGCATGATTATTGAGATTCAGCTGATGCGGCCAGATAACAGCGTGTCAATCTGACAAAAGCATCGACAGAAATGGTTTCAGGGCGTTGTGTTGGATCGATGTCAGCAGCAAGAAAAATTTCTGGAGAAATCAACTTTTTCAACGTGTTAGCTATGGTTTTTCGGCGTTGACTGAAGGCTTGAGTCACAATCTGACTTAACACACGTATATCGACATCCCCACCTAGAGGTTGTTTGCGTGGTTGCAGATAAATAATGGCAGATTCCACTTTGGGTACTGGATCAAACGCCTCTGGTGGCACCACAAATAACATGTCTGTATGACATTGATACTGAATCATGATGCTTAATCGACCATACTGCTTTGTCCCAGGCTGCGCACAGATGCGCTCGACAACCTCTTTCTGCAGCATAAAACACATATCAGTAATAGCGTCTGCAAAGCTGAGTAAATGAAACAATAAAGGTGTGGTGATGTTGTAAGGTAAATTGCCAATGATTCTAAGTGGTTTTTGCTCAGTGATTAATTGGGAGTAGTCATATCTCAACGCATCCGCCTCGTGAATCTGTAATTGCTTGTAATCACTAAACTGACGTCTCAATAGCGGCACCAAGTCGCGATCAAGCTCAATCACATCTAGTTTTGAGCAGCGTTGTAGTAGTGGCTCTGTCAACGCACCACGTCCAGGTCCGATTTCAACCAGATGTTGCCCTTCTTCAGGGCTGATTGCTTCTACTATTGAATTAATAATACTTTCATCGTGTAGAAAGTTTTGTCCAAAGCGTTTTCTTGCTCGTGGAAAAGATGATTGGCTCATAAGTTACTCATTGTGTATTCGCCATGGCTATTGCCATTTTTAGAGCGGCATACAAACTACTCGGATTCGCACGTCCTGTGCCCGCTAAATCAAGTGCTGTTCCGTGATCTACCGATGTTCTGATGAATGGTAAACCCAATGTGAGATTCACAGCCTTACCGAATCCGTGATGTTTTAATACAGGCAAGCCCTGATCGTGATACATCGCTAAGACCACATCATAGTTTTGTAATTTATCTTGATTAAAAATAGTATCGGCTGGCCAGGCACCCGATACGGCATAGCCATCTTGAATAAAGTGATCAATAACAGGCTGGATAATGTCAACTTCTTCGCGACCAAGATGACCATCTTCGCCGGCATGGGGATTTAATCCACATACCGCTATCCTTGGTAAAGCGAGACCAAAGTGTTGCTGCATGGCATGATGAATGATGGCAATCACCTCACTTAGTTCATTAGACGTGATGGCATCCGCCACGTCTCGAAGTGGTAAGTGCGTAGTAGCCAAAGCCACTTTCAGTGAATCCGTCGCTAACATCATAACGACTTTTTTTACGCCAGCCCCATCTGCAAAAAACTCTGTATGGCCAGTAAACACCTCTCCAGAGTCGTTAATGATACCTTTGTGCACAGGGGCCGTGACGATGGCATCAAATTGTTTAGATAAGCAGCCATCCAATGCCGTTTGCAAAGTATCCAAGACATAACGGCTATTCAGGTGATTCAATTCTCCAGCTGTCACAGGGGCTTTGAGTCGATGCGATAAAACAAAAAGCTCGCCAGCCTCGGCTAATTGTCGAGGCTCAGATAGATCCATTTCAATTAAACTTATCGACAAGCCAAGCAGTTCTGCTCTTTGTTTAAGCAGTTCAGGATCCGCTAAAGCGATAAGCTGAGCTTCATGTTTTTGCTGCGCTAATGACAGAATAAGATCAGGTCCAATACCTGAAGGTTCTCCTGGAGTTAGTGCTATACGTTTGATGACACTCAAGGATTACGATACTCGACGTAAGCTTCATCACGCATTGAACGTAACCATGTTTCCATTTCTTCATCAATTTTACGCTGACGAATTTGTTCTCGCGCTTTTCCACGTTGATATTCTTCCGCCATATTTTCTTCTCGACGATCGAACACTTTGATTAAATGCCAACCAAATCGACTTTGAAAAACATCGCTCATTTCCCCGACGGCTAAGGCATTCATTTTTTCTTCAAATTCAGGAACCATCACGCCAGGACTTACCCAACCTAAGCTTCCGCCATCAATGGCAGAGCCCGTATCGTCAGAATTCGCTCTGGCTAGCTCGGCAAAGTCTTCACCATTAACAATACGTTCTCTCAGTGTTTCCAGCCGTTTTTGGGCTTCTTCATCTGTTGTGAGTTCGTTGGTTTTAATCAGGATATGACTGGCTAATGTTTGTTTGACAAGATGCACATCTTCACTTTTTTTGTCTTTCACTCTAACCAAGTGATAACCACTACCACTACGCAAAGGTTGGCTGACTTCACCGATACTTAATGTGGGTACCACATCAGCAAACAGTGATGGAAGCTCACCCTGTTTACGCCAGCCTAACTCACCGCCTTCCAAAGCATTTTGACCATCAGAATATCCCGCAGCGACTTGAGCAAAATCGCCGCCTTCGTTCAATAATGCTTGAACTTTCTCTAACTTCTCCTGGGCTGACTGAACTTCTTCAGGTGAAGCGGCTTCGGGCATACTGATGAGAATATGTTGCAGCTCATACTGAACTTGGCCACCCTCTTGCACTTTTTGTGTAGCAAGGAAATTATCGACTTCACGATCGGAAACCACAACGCGGTCTTCGACCTGAGCCTTACGTAATCTTGAAATGATCATTTCATCGCGGATCGTTTCTCTGAATACGCTAAAGTCATAACCATCTTCTTCTAACACATCTCTGAACTGTCTCAATGTCAGTTGATTGTTATCCGCGATCTGCTTGAGGGCAGCATTAAGAGCATCATCCCCTACTCGAATCCCCACTTTATCTGCTTCTTGTATTTGCAGGCGTTGCATGATTAATCTTTCAAGCACTTGCTTACGTAGAACATCACTGGGTGGCATTGCAGCATCACGCTGACGGATCTGTTGACGAACCGTTTGCTCCATATCCTGCAAGTCACTTTCAAGAATGACTTCATCATTGACAACTGCAACAATCCTATCCAGAGATTGAGCCCAAACATTGGTTGCCAGCAATAAACCGACAATCAGATACTTAATCATTAAACTCTATTACTCCAAAATTTATTTTTTTAATTGGTTTCGTATAAGTCAGAAATGAATCGACTTGCGAATGACTCAAGGAGTTCATTCCGCTTCGAAACCACGAATACTGCGTTCAAGTAAGCTATCAGATTTTTGACCGAAACTACCTAAGCCTTTTAATTCTATTTGTAGGTAAATCGCTGTATTGCGCTCTTGATCGGAAACATCGTTCACATAATCACGCATAACTAGGCGTGTTGCCCAGCAGCAACTGTCATATTGTAAGCCAGCAATTTTTTCCAACGTTTCACCTTGATCGATAGCATGATACCAACGACCAAAGAATTTCCAACGTTCTGATAATGGAATCTGCGTGGAAATATCAATTTGTTCCAATGACTCTTCAATACCATTATTTGGTGTTGGGTCATCACGACGATAACGATGAGAAATATTGAATATACCACCGCTATCATTTTTATAACGCAATCCTACTGATGACATATTCGACTTCAAGCCGCTTGGGTCCCATTGAAATTCACTATTAAATGACCACTCATCGCCAATGTAGGCCACAGCCTCTGCCACCATATCTGAGGTAGAATCTCGTTCAGCAATTGTGCCATCTAACATGACACGCTGATCAGTGAAATATCGAATCTGACCAAGCGTTAATCTCAAGTTCTCTTTACCTGACTCTTCATCAATAATTCGACTGGTGACAGCCAGAGTTAACTGATTGGCATCACCAATTCTATCTCGACCAATAAAACGGTTGTGGGAAAATAGGCGTAGTGAGTTGAACGTAGTCAAACTGGTATCAAAGTCAGGAATATCAGTTTGATCCCGCTCAGGCACATACAAATAAAATGCGCGAGGTTCCAGTGTTTGGATGTAATTATCACCCCAGGCTGTCATTTCACGGTCAAAAAACAAGCCGGTATCAAAGCTGGCTATCGGTAAAGTCCTTGTCGCACTATCATCGTAGGTATTGGTATTGTCGTTTTTCAGACTGTATTGCGTGTGGTTTAAGGCTAACCTTGGCGTAGCAAAGAATGCGGCCGTACCCATAGGCATGCTGATTGCTGGTTCGATGTTAATGCGTTGACCATCCACTTTTTCGTTGTGATCAAATTCAACGTATTCACTGTCTAATTCATAGGTCAGACCTAATGCCTGATCGGGTAAATAACCTTTCAAAACCAGCTGTGGTAAGCGTTTGTACTGCTCTTCCACATCATCTCCTAAGGTCTGGTAACCCTGCGCTCTGGCGGTAAAGCTCCATATATCACCGCTATAGCCTGTTTCCACATTTCTGTTTAAATAGGTGCGACTGGAGAGGCTCAGCCCTGATCCAAAGTCTTCAAAATATTCGTCATCAGAGACATAGTTATAATCAACTATTGCTCTCCAACGGTTATCGAAATAACTTCTGTGCTGCCATGAAAATAGTTTTCTATCTTCCTGATAGTGCGGATTGATATCTTCACCATTGGTTTGCAAATCATCGGAGTTCAGATAGGTTGCTTCAACTTCACCCTCTCCTGATTCAAATAAGTATCGGAACTGCCCACCCAACATCAAGCCTCGATCCGACATATAACGAGGTGTCAGAGTGGCATCCATATTGGGTGCTATATTCCAATAATAAGGTGTAAGAACATCAAAGCCGGTTTTATCACTACTACCAACAGAAGGAATCAAAAAGCCTGATTTTCGTTGATCATTTAAAGGAAAGTTGATGTAAGGGGTATAAAAAACAGGCCATCCGCCCATCCTGACCACAACATTTTTTGCTTCACCCACAGCCGTTTCATGATCTAAATGGACTGTATCTGCTTTCAATTGCCAAGCATCACTGCCTTCAGGACATGTTGTATAAGTGGCATCATCAAGATCTGTGGTTTTCTGACCTTTTCTTAAGATATGTGCTGCTTCACCTCGAGCATGCATTTGACGGATATGGTATTGCGCATTCAGCATCTGCCCTTGATCATTTGCTACAGACCACTCGGCCTGCTCGGACTCAATCACCATTTCACTATCACGAACACTGACATTGCCACTCGCTCTTACATCGCCACTGTTGCGGTTGTAGGTCGCTCTTTCAGCACTCATTAATTGGTTATCACGAAGAATATCAACGTTACCAGAAAATACAGAGGTGCCATTCTGTAACAGTTGTACTCTGTTAGCTTTTACGTCGACGGGCGATTCATTCTCGGAAGCTGTTTCTGTAGGAATGGGTAAAAATTGATCTTCATAACCAAAGTGACAAATTAACCCTTGCTCTTGTTGCCCAGATGCGACGCCAGCTGATAAGGATAGTAACAAGGTTGATAATAGCTTCTTTTTGCGCATGTTCATCCTCAAGCTGCAGCTTTAGCCATGATCGACATCCTGACCTAGTGATAAATAACCCACAATTTATCGCATATTAATGATGAATCGGCAAATTGTAGCGTGATATGGATTAAGAAAAAGTGACTTTATCTAAACAAGCTCAATTACTTAGTCTAATACTGAGCTTATTACCTTAAACCCGGTTCAAGATAGATTCCGTTTATATCGCAGTGAGATTGAAATTAATTTGTCATGAAATGTTGACAGCATCCAACTCAGTCCCTATGATATGCGCTTCCTTTCGGGGCTATAGCTCAGCTGGGAGAGCGCTTGCATGGCATGCAAGAGGTCGGCGGTTCGATCCCGCCTAGCTCCACCAATAGTTAGTAGATATGGCTTTATGAAAAATAAAATTACTTTCACATGGTCTCTGTCTTTTATTTTATTTTTATTGATATCACCGATGTTTTTTGGTCCTTTAATTGCTGTCTCTGTTACAAATCTGACGCTGCCGACGAATAGAGAGGTGTAGTACTCGGATGTCGCTCTAACCTTTAAAAAAAAAAAAAAAAAGAAACACAAGGGAGAAGGGGAAGCGCGTAGTACACACGAA
>ERZ724569.48-NODE-48-length-45201-cov-4.492945_pt1 | contig 45201 bp, 55 predicted proteins | sample MGYA00375863_ERZ724569 | MGnify/ENA primary metagenome ERZ724569 (study PRJEB28725, sample SAMN03264850) | marine sediment metagenome | biome: marine pelagic biome; feature: marine oligotrophic desert; material: marine snow | place: Pacific Ocean:North Pacific...
GGGATTGTTAGTATGTAGCATGAGAGTTACCTCTTGTTGTTTTGATTAAAGTTTCGACACCTTTATCAAAACGGGTAACTCTCGCTTTTTCAAGTCGATGTGTCAGATCTAGTCTGAACTAATACAATTTACCTTTACCCACATGAAAGCAAAAAACCTCTACCGATTATTATCGGTGGAGGGATTTCGACATATATTTTAGGCTGTTTTCTCACATTTTTGTATGAACTATCTTCGTGAATTAGATTGCACAATAACCACTCTAGAAGTTACAACTATCGTTGATTTCACAAAGCTCCCCTGCGTCAGTGAGCATCAAGTAGGTTGTGTCAGGTAAAGCATAGTTTATTGCTTCTAAAACAGCATACCCATCTGAACGACCAATGAGCTTAATATCTTGAATTTCAACTTTCGCCCAGCTTGAATGTAACTTCCCGACCGATATTTCATTCTCAGTTGCGGCTAGCTCTCTAAGTATTTCCAGGGCACAGTTGACGATGAATTTATCACTCATACTTTTTTATCTCTCAAACACAAGTGAACTCTATGATTTCTATTAATATCAGTGACTGTGGTAATCACCAAGACCATGACGATGAGCACTTTCATCATAGGTCTCTTGTTCCATGATAGGTTCTGGCTCTTGTTCTGAAATGACCTCACTGTCTATGTGATAATTTTCTCCATCATGGGTATGAAGCCTTTCGTCATAAGAGTTATCAACTGAGACTGCAGGTACCTCTTCCTCAGCATTGTTATCCACATGGCTGTGATAATTACTACCGTCATGTGAGTGTTCAAAATCTTTCGAAGAGGCGTCACCGGTGAGTGCGCTGTTAGATAAAACCTCCGAAGAACTGGAAGCACTTTTCTTAATAGCTAAGGCCATATCTTGGTGTGTATGGAAGTGATCGTCTTTATTCATTGGGAAGTCATCTGTGTATTTTGTGTGCGCGTATCCATGAAGTTGGAACGCCAACAAAAACAGACCAGCCACCATTAGACTGACATTAGAGGTGACTGCAAACTTAGTGAAGCTTTCACGCTTACGCCATACAGTGAGTAGAGCCAGCATTACAGCAAGTGCAACGATTTGACCTAACTCAACGCCGACATTGAATGCCAGGATTTTTGCTACTAAACCTTCTGTACCCAAAGGCAATTCTTGGAGGCGTGTAGACAGGCCAAAACCATGGATCAAACCGAAACCAAAGACCATCCAAATTAAGCTAGGTGGATTTGTATTTAGATAGCGTTTGAAGCCATTTAGGTTGTCAAAGGCCTTGTAACAGACTGTTAACGCAATGACAGCATCAATCAAAAAGTAATTAATTTTGATGCCTAGCAGTGTGGCAAATATCAAGGTGATCGAATGGCCAACAGTAAATGCCGTGATGAATTTAACGATACTGCTGAACTTGGTTAGAAAGAACATGACACCAAATAAAAACAGCAGGTGGTCATACCCTGTAAGCATATGGGTTGCCCCTAAGCTTATGTACTCCATGAAGTTAGCATTGAGCATGCGAGCCTGATCTTCAGGTGACATACCGTGACCAAAAGCTAACGGACTAATCAAAATTAGACCTAGCACTAACAACAATTTAAACATGATTGCTTTTTCCTTTAATCCTTTGAGTTTATGTAGTTTTTTTGTTTGTTCTTTGCACGGTCCGGTATAGCGCCGGAAGTACAAACAAAGTCAATAACGTGGATGAAATAACACCTCCAATAACAACAGTTGCTAATGGTCTTTGAACCTCTGAACCGATACCTGTATTGAGTGCCATAGGTACAAAGCCCAGAGATGCGACAAATGCTGTAGTAATGACAGGTCGTAAACGAGTCATTGCCCCTTTGACGATCGCTTCGGTCACTTCAAGTCCGTCTTTAAGCAGTTCCCGGATGAACGACACCATGACTAGGCCATTCAGAATGGCTATGCCTGAAAGTGCAATGAAGCCAACCGCAGCGGAAATAGAAAATGGAATATCCCTTATGACCAATGCCAGTACGCCACCAGTCAGAGCTAGTGGTACACCAGTGAATATCACCATGGCATCTTTAAAGGAGCGAAGCGCCAACAGAAGTAAGCCAACAATCATCAATAACGTTGCAGGCACAACTACCATCAAACGTTGGGAGGCTGACTGAAGGCTTTGATATGTGCCGCCATACTCCACCCAATAACCAGCTGGAATATCAACTCGTTCATTGACGGTGCTCTTAACATCTTCCACGAAAGATCCTAAGTCACGACCCCGAACGTTAGCTGTGACGACAACTCGTCGTTTGCCATTTTCACGGTTAACCTGATTCAAACCATCGGTGTAGCTAAAGTCGACAAGCTCCATTAAAGGGACATACCGTTGATTTGTAACTTGGATAGGTAAGGAACCCAGAGTATCGAGATCCGTACGACGATCTTCAGGCAGCCTAACCGTAATATCAAAACTACGATCCCCTTCATAAAAGAGTCCTGATACCTGCCCACCAATCGCGATGGCGAGTTGGTCTTGAAGCATGTCCAGGCTGACTCCGTAACGAGACATCACGTCGAATCTAGGCTCGATAGTGAGAAAAGGTAGACCTTTCGTTTGCTCTACTTGCACGTCAACGATACCGTTGACGTCAGAAATAGCCTCCTCGATGTTACTGCCTACTTCGGCCAGTAAATCCAAGTCATCACCAAATACTTTTATCGCTAACTCAGCACGTACACCCGACAAAAGTTCATTGAATCTCATTTGAATTGGCTGAAGAAACTCATACCGATTACCTGGAATGTCACTAACTAACGCCTCTAGATCAGCAACAACTTCACTCTTTAATTTATCCGGGTTAGGCCACTCAGAGCGTGGTTTAAGGATGATGAAGTTATCTGCAACACTAGGTGGAACAGCGTCTGTCGCAACATCAGCAGTACCAATTTTTGCAAATACCCTCTGTACTTCAGGCAATTCCTTAATTTTGCTTTCCAAGATTTGTTGGAACTCAATTGACTGAGAGAGTGATGTACCAGGAATGCGTAGTGCATGCATCGCAATGTCACCTTCATCAAGGTTAGGAACAAATTCACTTCCCAATTTGGTCGCATACCAGCCTGATAAAGCGACAAGTGATGCAGCAAGCAAGAGCACCAGCCACCTAACTTTTATTGCCTTGATCAGTAACCACTGATAACCACTTTGTAGAACATTGAAAGTTTTGCTTTCTTTCTCGACTAGTGGCTTTTTGAAAAGAAAAGCAATTGCAGCTGGTACGAATGTAACGGACAAGATCATTGCCGAAACCAAAGCGATGACAACGGTTATCGCCATAGGGTGGAACATTTTTCCTTCCACTCCTGTAAGAGAGAAAATCGGAAGGTAGACAGCCGTGATGATAAAGACACCAAACATTGCTGGCCTGATGACTTCGCGAGTGGCGCTATAGACCACGTCCAATCGTTCAGATAATGAGAGTGTTTTACCTTGCTTAGCTTCGATGCCTAAACGACGTAAACAGTTTTCAACGATGATGATGGCGCCATCAACAAGAAGACCAAAATCTAGCGCGCCCAAACTCATGAGGTTCGCGCTGACTCGGGTTTGTACCATGCCCGATATTGTCATTAGCATTGCGAGAGGGATTACCGCTGCAGTTAATAACGCAGCACGAACATTGCCGAGTAAGAAGAACAGAATGACAATGACCAGTAATGCGCCTTCCAGCAGATTGGTTTGCACAGTCCTGAGTGTTTTATCAACGAGTTTGGTGCGATCATAAACAGCCTTTGCCACTATTCCTTCTGGCAAACTCGCATTGATGGCCTCTAGTTTTTCTGCCACACCTTTCGCTACTGTTCGGCTATTCTCTCCGACAAGCATGAAGACAGTACTCATTACGACTTCACGACCGTCCTGAGTGGCAGCACCCGATCTAAGCTCAATACCTTCTTGGACGTCTGCAAGGTCTTTTACACGTACAGGCATTTTCTTAGAGGACTTCACTAAGATATTGCCAATTTCTTGAAGACTACTTGCCTGACCAGGAACACGTAATAAAAGCTGTGCACCTTTCTTCTCAACAAAACCTACACCACGGTTTTGATTTCTGTTGGAGATCGCCTCAATAAGCTCTTGCTGTGAAACTTCATGGAAAAGTAGCTTTTCCGGTTTAATGGCTATCAATACTTCACGTTTAAAACCACCTATTGGGTTGACTTCGACGACTCCCGGGACCCTCAGAAGCTGTGGTCTAATTATCCAGTCGTGAGCAGTCCGCAGGTCTGTAGGAGTGATTGCGCTTCCATCTTTTTTTGTTGCGCCAGGCCTTGCATCAACGGTGAACATAAATATTTCACCGAGACCAGTAGCAATGGGACCTAGCTCCGGGTTTAATGAGGCCTGAAGTTTGGTCCTCACATTTGTGAGGCGCTCATTGACCAGTTGTCTGGCGAAGTAGACGTCAGTGTCATCACTAAAGATGATTGTGACTTGAGATAGTCCGTAGCGAGACACTGAGCGGGTGTATTCAAGGTTAGGTAACCCCGCCATAGCAGTCTCAATAGGAAATGTAACTCGCTGCTCAACTTCTAAAGGCGTGTAGCCAGGTGCTTCAGTGTTGATAACTACCTGAACATTGGTAATGTCTGGTACAGCATCAATAGGTAAACGGTTGAAGTTCCAGATCCCAAGCATGCTGACAAATAACACTAATGCCATGATCACTGAACGGCCATTCAGAGACGCTCTTAATATGGTATCTAACATAGTTTCCTCTTAATGGTCGTGTGATGCGCCTGACTTATCTATGTCGGCTTTTATAACGTAACTGCTACTGGTGACGTATTCTGTTCCAGGTTCAAGACCACCCCTGACTTCAGCCCACTCACCAGCTTGTTCTCCTAACTCAAGCATTCGTACTTCGTAGGTAGTGCCTACTTTTGCGTACACGACCTGAAAATCTCTAAATGCTTGAATGCCATCACGCTTAACCGAAAGAGGTACCTCGTGAATATTTGTGGTAACGGTTCCTTTCACCATCGCCCCAGGGCTCAGGCTTCCTGATTGGTTTTTAATCGATACGCGTATTGCCACACCCTCAAGGCCGTCCATTTCAGGGCTTATGTAATCGATTTGACCTTCTATGGGCGCAGCTACCCCTTCAATCACAAGAGAGACGGGGTTACCCAATTGAATTTTTGAACGATTTTCAGGGAAGACAAACAGCTCTGCGGCTAAAGACTTTTTATCTACAATTCGTAGTAACTCTTTACCTTTGGTTTGCTCGCCGGTATTAATGTTTCTGTTGGTAACGACGCCACTAATAGGGGCATAGATAGTGTAAGAATTTAGACTTTTATCACTCTCTACCGTCAGAAGTGGCATGCCTTTTTTTACATCATCACCCAGATTGACATGTACCTTTCTCACAAGACCATCAAAGCGGGCAGAAATGGTTCTGGTGTTCTCTATCGGTGAAATCAATTGCCCGTAGGCTGAAATGGTCTTACGTATGTTTGCTGGGCCAGCTTTCTCTGTTTTAATTCCGCTTGCCTTTGCTATTTCATCATTGATAACGACTCGGCCTTCAAAGTTGTCATAAGACCAGGTGTATTCTTTGCCTTGAAACTCGGCATTAAGTTTCACAGCAAAAGAATGAGGCTCATAGATGGCCATATCTCCTCTCAAGTAGTCTTCCTGCTGATAAAATCCGATGTTATCTTTAACATCGCCCAGCCGATCTAGAACAACATCGACCTTGACGTTGTCTGGACTAATCGGTTGGCCTGATTGTGATGCCCATACCCTGAACTCAGGTGGAACTCCATCCTCGTATATGGCTAATTCAATGGCAAAATTACCCTGTCTTAGCATTCTTCCGTTGTTTGGTCCTTTCTCTACCTCTTCGTAGACAGCCTCCGCATTCTCCACTGCGTGTGCGGGAGTAGATACCAGCGGAAGTAACGCCAAATGCATAGCCAATATCAGGCCTTTACTGCGTAGATTTTTCATTAATGATTTCCTTTGAGTTACAGGGCAACACCAGCCAGGCGCTCAATTTCGACACGATTGAGGTGAGCCTGGAATTGCAGGTTTAATAATGTTTCTTGAGCCTGGATGAGGTCTTGCTGAACAGAGCTCCACTGAACAAAGCTGTACTTTCCTAACTTGTAGGCATTTTCTGCTTCATCAGCTGCGCGCTGAAGGCTGGGGATCACTTTTTCTTGTAGTGATGTGACAGAGTTTTGATACCGCTCATATGAACGAACGTAGTTCGCTAGGTCGGTTTCCATACGAATACGGGTAGCCTCAGCATCGGCACGGTAAGCTGCTTGTTCAGCTCCGAGTGCCCGTATTTGGGCCGCATTACGGTCAGGACGGCCCAGGGGGATCGTAAATCCGGCTACCAGACCATAATCATTGGCCGCTTCATTGCGACGAATTCCAGCGTTGAAACGCCATTGAGTTTTTGCTTCGGACTTAGCAAGTTCAGCTTTTGATTTGGCAACTCTCTCGTCGCTTAAGAAAATTTCGATATTCGGGTGATTGGTTAGATACTCTCTGAGTTGTTCAAAGTTAATACGTTTAGTTGGTAAATCTAAAACACCTTCAACCTCAGAAAACGACGGTTCGTACTCCCCCCATTGAGAAGCCAGACTCTTAACGGCTGCATCAATTTCATAACTGCTGTTGTGGAGGGAGAGCTTTTTTTCTTCTAGATTAGCTATTGCCTGATACCTGTCTGCATCTGGAGCAGCTCCGGCTCTTACACGTCGGCTAACTTCTTTTTCTACACGCTCAAGCTCAGCTACGGCGTCATTTTCAAGCTCTTTTTTCTTTTGAAAGTACAGGGCAGAAAGATAATATCTCGCCGTTTCAGAAGCGATGTCTAATCGTTTTACTTCCTGCTGTATGACTAAGCTAGACTTCTCTCTCTCGGCAATAATGGTCCGTTTATCTAATAGCTCACTTTCTAGCAACCAACTTAGGCTCAGTGTGGATTGAGTACTTCTTATATTGCTGTATGAGCCTGTTCCCATGGCATCTTCAAGCATGAAACTAAGCTCTGGCCGTTGCCCCACACCTGCTTGCTGAATGTAGCCATCAGCGCCTTTAATTAGCTCGTTATATCCCGGTAAGTCTGGGTGTTGAAGCAATGTCTTATTGACAGCCTCTTTAAGTGAAATCGAATTTAAATTCTCCTTATCATCACTGGCATACACAGGTAGCCATGCAATCATTGCCGTAGCAAAGACGACACCGATGAAAAGTTTGGTGAATAAAAACCGACCGACAATCGGTTTTTTATAGAAAGATTTTGGCTTTGGCGAGCCATGAGTAATAACACCATAAAACCGACTACCAATCGGTTTTATGGGCAGAACTTTTTTTTGGTTTTCCACAAAAGTCACTCCTAATGATGAAAAAAGGTTTCAACGAGGTGATGGAAGGTGTCTAGGCTTAGCAGGCAAAATAAACTGATTAGAATGAGAGAACCATAAAGCGAGAAATTCGTGATGGTGCTTGCCGGTTGCTGCGTCAACAGGTTCTCGATGCGAGCCTTAACCTCATTGCCACTGAAGTTACATTGAATGTTGGCCTCTACTTGGCCTCTTTCATATGTACTGATAATTTTCGACACCTTCAATAAGGTAGTAGCAATATCAAACTTAGAAACTCCACTTGAGACCACAAAGCTATCTGCTATTAACTCCATTGAGAAAGCCATTTCATGCTGAAGCCTTTTGCTGATGCTTCTTGGGAAAAATGAGGACATAAAACCAAAAATGAGCTTTTTTAAGGAGTCTCTGTTCTTAACATGGCTGAGTTCGTGCAACTGAACAATCTTTAACTCAGAGGCATCAAGCTTAGTTGCAAGACCTTTCGTTATGAATGTCTGGGGGTTGATTAGCCCTGCTGAGAACGCATTTGGCTCTCTAACGTCAAGGAGCCCCTCGCTATCAGAAAATGTCCTGAAGTGAGTGAATGTTTGTGCATGCCTAGCAGCTAATACACAGCTTTTGACAAAGGTGAAACTGAATACAAGGATCAACAGTATTGTCGGATAAATATGCCAACTGTTTATTACAAACTCATTAGAATGATGCCAGTGCATCATATCAGACAATTTGGGGAAAATAGTCTCTAGTGATAATGCGAGGAGTACAGGCGAAGCTATAGCTAGTGCCCATGGCATACTTACCGTTAGCCACATAAGTTTTTGTTTACGAGCTGGAGCAAGGGTGAAGGACCACAAACCCGTGTTGGCACTAACTAATAAGCTTGATGCAAAAATACCGCTAAAGAACGCGACTGTCCCTAGAGAGAGTATATTAAGCAGGAACGCTGCTAGGTCAAAAAACAAACCAATTACTCCACATCTGACATAGTTCGCTGCCTATCAATGAGCGCTTCCAGCTCAGAAATTTCTTTATCAGATAGGCTAGATGATATGGAAGAGAAAGCCGCATGAAGTGCACTTTCAGGGCTTTCAAAGAAGTCCTTGGTCAAGTCTACAAATAATTCTCCAATGAAGTCATCTTTTGTTTTTGCTGCTTGATATACATAGGCATAGCCAGTTTTATGGCGTTTCAGTAAACCTTTTTTGTAAAGCCTGTCTAGAGTACTTTGAATGGTATTCAGTGTGCCACCACGTTTAGGCTCAAAATACGCGTAAACCTGCTTAGCATCAGCATCACCATATTCCCAGAAAAATTGTAGCGCGGCTTTTTCAAGTTCACCTAAGTTCACAGTATTGGTCACCTTCTTAGTTTGGCAAGTAATCATTACACATGTAAAACCGATCGTCAATCGGTTTTGTTGTTATTTTTCATGCTTGTGATGTTATAGGGAGTTAACTTAGCCACATGTATTCTCAATGGAAGCCTAAAAATAACGTCCGTCGAATCTGAATACAGTTATATCATCTATTTAGGCCAGTGTGTGTGTAACTCATCAATAACGTAAACGTGTGTATGTCGCTTAAGACCATTGCTAGAATGAGGGTGATCGTCAGGCAGATCATAATGCGTATGCTCAATTTCACTAAGATCGTCAGCGGGCCATAACATTACTGCTACGATCACTGCCACGAGTGTAACGAGAGCAAATACTAAAAAGGTTATGGGTAACCCCCAAGTGGCACCCAACCATCCAGCTAGAGGATAGGATATGAGCCAACATGTATGTGAAAGTGAAAACTGAGCAGCAAATAAATCTGGACGATCTTCAGGATGTGAGGAGCGGGTCAGTAAACGTCCAGAAGGTGTCTGCACCATTGCATAACCAAAACCTAATAATGACCAGATCACCATCAACATGTTTGGACTACTGATGTTTGAGGCCACTACCAAGCCTAATGTTAATAGTAGGCTTGCTATAAGCATTAATGTGCGGTCTTTTACAACTCTCAACATAGCGGGCATAAGCAGTGCAGCTAACATAGAGCCTCCTCCGAAAAATGCTAGCGCCATAGCTGTGTCCTGGGCAGTCAGGCCAAACTTGGCTTGCATGATAACTACCGTATTAACAAACACCATGGCTCCGGCTGCAGTAACACCGAAATTAAGTGCTAGTAAGCCGCGTAATCGGGGCGTCGCTAGGTAGAAGCGGATACCTCTTGTTGTCTTTTGTATGAAGCTCTTCTCCGTTCTTGGGCTAGGGCGGATTATTGGAAGACTAACGCTGGCTACTAAGACGGCTGAAGCGATAAAACCCAATACGGTACCTGAAAATAAGCCATGCCAACTCATGAACGATAGCAGCAGGGCTGCAAGTGTCGGGCTGATGAGGTTTTCCATATCATAAGCCAACCGAGACAATGAAAGAGCATTAGTGTAGTCATCTTCATCGGTAAGAATGTCTGGGATTGTGGCTTGAAATAAAGGCGTAAAACAGGCTGAGGTTGATTGTAAAAAAAAGATTAAAAGGTAGACCTGCCAGACCTCCGTTACAAAAGGCAAAAATAGGGCAACCCCTGCACGAATTAAGTCTAGCGATACTAGTACCTGCCGCCGTGGCAATGAACGCAATAGAGCCGAAGCGAAAGGCGCGATGAATACATATGCCAGCATTTTTATAGTTAAAACGGTACCTAAAATAAGACCTGCGTTTTCTTGTGCTAGCTCATAAGCTAGCAAGGCAAGTGCGACTGTAGCAAGTCCAGTACCTAATAGTGCAATCACCTGAGCCAAAAAAAGGTGTCTGTATATCGTATGGGTTAAAACTTTTAGCATCTAGAGGTACTCCATGACAGATAAATCAAGATTTGTTTGATTGTACTCATCTGCAGTTCTTGCTCATTTAGTTTAATTATTTAAAATCGTTTTCGACATACTGTAACGAGAAGACAAGAATTTCTACAACATGAAAAAAGCTTTTCTAAAGCACCTAAATAACAAACTAGTTCATAATTATCGAAGCGAGAATAATACTCAGATTCTACTTAAACCATTTAATAAAACTCTATAAACTACAGTAAATAGTTGGTTGGTATTTGTGCATGTGATTAGTCGGAAATCAGAAAGCACCTTGTTCTAGTTGAAATGAATAATCATAGTTCAAAATAAACTTGATTTTAGTTATGCTCAATCAAATAATCGCTTGCTAATCTTTTATAAAGTTGACATGTTTTTATCTTTAGCTACCTAAAACTGTGGGACTATATATCTAAAGAAGGGGCAATCGTTTTTACCTATATCTCTAATATGACGACAACGTTCCAATTTGATTTAGATAAGGGATGATATACATACTCTTATTCTGAGACCACATAATAAAGTGGATGATGATTGTAGTGATGCATCCGTATTGTTTTTCGGGTACAAGTAAAAGAGCCTACCGCTTTACGAGTCAATGAATCCCCCCATTACCTTTTGATATTGGTTTTGGGGGCTTTTGTATCCATGTTTACATGAAGATCGACATAAGCATATCGATGATGCCTTGTTTATCACAATATTGGTAGATTGCTATTAACTTTTCAATAACTTCATACCACAACATCATTCTTTGACTTTCTGTTTCACTTTTATGTCTATGCATTAAGGTTCTCCTAAAAAAATAAAAAAACGGCCTATAAAAACAAGGCTCATCTTTATTTACTGTTTTTGAGAAATAACGCTTTTTTCTCGTATCAAATTTAATGATTGGTCGTAGTAATATTTCATTCACATTTTCTGTGGATAACCTTGTCAGTAACATCAGAAATGCCTTGTAAGTATAGGGAAAATACTGGTTGGTCAATAATTAAGCAGAACTGATTGAAGCGTTGACATCACACTGGTAAATTGCTACTTTCGTAATCAATATCGCTACTCGCGATACTTGGCTCCCGCCAAGCTCACCAAGATACGTCCACTGGCCGTACTCACAGCTCAATAGAGCAAATCCGATTGAAGTAACTTTATTTCCGACAGAAATCTTTTGTGTGTCTGCACAGCTGTACGTTTTTTTGTGCCTCCAGATTAAAGGTTTCTGATCGACATTTAATTGTCGATTGAAAGCGGCTTGCTGACCGTTTAATCCAGCACTCAATCACCCTTCAGGGCACATACACTGCCCTCTAGGGATAGCTTTGTCTGTGCCATTCCGAAGGATTTTTAATTCAAGGAGGCACAAATGGAGTTTAAAAAGCTGAGACGTGATGAAGTCCTGAAAGATGTTATTCAACGGGCGGGGACAAATGCAGAATTTAGACCATCAAAAGTTGAAAAGAAGGACGACCATGTTTCCAGAGCATATTGGGCTGGAGACAAGTTAGTAATCATTCTCGAAAAGGCACGAGCAGTCGTGGGCTATAACCTTTTCAGCAGATCCCAACTTAAACGAGCAAAAAGATATTCGCATGCTTTCCTAGTAGAGAAGCGGGTTTTATGGCAAAGGAGTGAGCAATGATCCTCAGTCCTAGTCGCGTTCAAAAAGGGCAGACTTGTATGAAACAAGTCTGGTACCACTATAAGTTGGGTATAAGACCAAAGGTTACTTCAGCAAACCTTGCTTTTGGTAAAGCGGTGGATGACACCGTTATGGATTACTTAAAAGCAGTAACGCTAGGTACACGGATTTCTTCAATTGAAGATGTCTTTGTTAGACATTGGAAAAAGCAAACATCAGTTTCACTTGAGTATTCGGCCACACAGTCGGAGAACAAACTGAAAGAGATGGGCGCTGCGATGGCTGGCAAGTTTCCAGTTAAATGGGAAGAGTCCGGACTAATGGTTTTTATCATGCCAGACGGTTCACCTGCATTGCAGGTTGAACTCGCAGTTCAGATATCACCGAAAGATAGCTTAAAAGGATATCTCGATTTAATCGCTATGGATCAGATTGGCAGAATCATCATTTTAGACATCAAAACAACAGGTGTCGCCTACGATGATTTGTTTGTTCGTCAATCAGATCAATTAACGGCTTATCAACTGCTAGTAGATAGTCATGCAGAGACATTAGGTATAGAACAGGCCGACCAGGTTGGTTTCATGTGCTTGCACAAGAAAAAAGACCCAGTAATCCATCTACCCCAAATAGTCGACCGCAGACCAACAAATCGAGTTAGAGAATATATTCAAACCTGTCAGTGGTTTGTTAACGACTACAACAACGGACGGTTTAACCGCAGTCCGCTTGGAGCCTTTAACAGCCCTTGTTCAATGTGTAACTTTAGTAGGTTATGCAGCGAGGGATGCACTGAAGATTTGTCTATTCCTGATAGGGCGATGTCTGCCCTGCAGTTGGCAGCATAGGAGGGCGATAAGTGATGCAATTAGCACTCAATTTCGATCTCCTTCCCTTAGAGCCAGATGAATGGAATTTAACCCAAGAACTGGCCGAGGAGCTGCACGAAAAGTTCTATATTCGAAGCATTAAGTTATTGCGAGACTCTGTTAAAGGAGGCAAACAATGGCAAGAATTAATGTCCTGGATAGATGAACCAATCGTTAATGATAATCGCCCCTTTAGCTTTGCAACTTGTTGCAAGGTGATAGGGATTGAAGATCCAGAAGCGAACCGCGAAACAATTAAAAAATATTTAGCTATGTAAATAGTTAGAAATCGTTTCACCCAAAGGGGTGGTTTTTTACCACCGCCCCTTTGGGGGTAGTGGTATTTCAAAATAGGAGATAACACATGAAAACGATGCAATACGATATCGGTTTAACATTCGGCATTGAGGCTGCTGTAGGTCAATTCATCACTGGATATGAACCTGGTTCACAGTATGTTCCATCAGCTGAAGAAAATTATCGTTTTGACAAAAGTGTTTTACGAGACCTTATGGTCTGGTGGAACATGAACCTATCTGGAAACAATAAAGATGGCATGTATTTGTTCGGACCGACTGGTGCGGGTAAATCAGCTGCTTTAGTCAACTTCTGTGCATTACTAAATATACCGATGTATGAAAAGACGATATATGAAGGGATGGAATTTGATGTTTTGATGGGGCGTACCGAAATTGTTGGTGGAGATACCGTATTTATGTATGGTGTTGTTCCACTGGCGATGGGTGCAGAAAATGAACCTGGAATACTTGTGCTCAATGAGATTGACCGAGCAGATGATGCAGTCTTAACTGGATTATATGAAGTATTAGCAGGGCGTCCCTTAGTTCTGGATGCGGCTGGCCATCATGTTGTAAAACCTGACAATGCATTTTGTTTTGCTGCCACAGGTAATACAAATATGGCTGGAGCCAGTGACGATTACAGTAATGCTAATAAGCAAGACTTAGCATTTGTTGATCGTTTCTGGAAAGTATCTGTGGGCTACCCAGAAAAAGAAGTGGAAATGACTATTCTGAAGTCTGTGGTACCGGATTTATCTGACGAATTGCAAGAAAAAATGATTGATGTTGCCAATGACATTCGATCTCTGCATACCGAAGGTGAAAATCGGATTCCATTAACCATGAGTACTCGAACACTTTTACGCTGGGCTAATATGACTAAGGCTTATCATGGATTCAGTAGTGCAATAGATGTTTCACCTATTGCTTACGCTATGGATAGGGCTCTACTTAATGTAGCTGACCGACCAACGCGAGCCGCTATCATCGAAGTTGCAGAATTACACATTGGTGATGCATGGGCTTCTGAACCTACAAAGGCAACAGGGACTAATGGAGGTAAACCACTCAATGACTGATTTATTTGAGCTTTACCGAAAAGACAGCCCTAGTAGTCAAGGGACAAAAGACTGGGTAATTAAAGTCACAGCGTCAAACGAACTTACCGTGATGTTTGGTAAGACCGGCTCCAAGCTTCGCACTAGAGTACTTAAACTAGACAAAAATGTGGATGCATGGAGTGAACAGCTGGAGCGTGTTAAACAAAAATTGAATGAAGGCTATTCAAAGATTGGTAAAGCACGCATCGACGACAAAGGCAATGTCATGATGGCTCAAGATATCGAAGAGCAAACGTGGAGTATGTTGGAGTTGGACGAAGCTGAAGTTGAAACCGCATTGAAATCACTTGTTGATGACATTGTGGCGTATAACTTTGACAATGGCTTTGATGAAATGCTGATATCGGCTGAATATGACAGTAACCTAAATGGAGCCATCATCTCGTGTGATGGCTTACTGCCAATTGAAGGATGGAAAATCATTAAAGATGATGGTTTAAACTTTCTAACAAGCGGTAAGGTTATTGGTGGAGGAAAAATAGAAAGTTCTCTACAGCTGTTGCTGTTAGTAGGATTATCTAAGAAGCTTCCTGATGGAACAATTTCAGCTGTCGCTTTCAAAGGACAGAACTCACGGGATTTAATGCCAAACAAACGAGGCTTACCTGCTGACTTTGCCGAAGCATTAGAGTTACCGTCAAAGTATGTTCGTGAATTAGCACAGGCGATAGGTATTCTTGCAAAGCCTGTACCCATCTTATCTCAAGAGGCTGTTAGTACGCCGACAGCTATTTGTTTTTAACTACCAATAAAGCCGTCCCTATGGGGCGGCTTTTTTGTTTGTAACTAGCTTTCCTCAATATCCGGTTATTTATTCAAATCAATCTCATAGCTCTATAGAGTGCATTATGATTTAGTCTAAATTAGGATTGATGTATGAATTCAATACGCATTCGCTTTGACCAGAACACTGCCTATACCCGTGATTGGTTAGCAGACAATGAAGCAGAGGCTCAGCGAGTACTTGCGACTTTCAAAGCACGAAATATCACCCCACAATGCGAGTGCAATGACAAAATGCCTCCTATGTACATCTCTCATAGGACAAGATACTTTCTTGCACGAAATCCTGGTACCGGTTCACTTCATTCTCCTGAGTGCCCATCATTTGAAATGGAAACTGAAGACAGTGGGAGAATTACATATGAAAATGATGTGATCAAAACAAAAAATGACGGAACGTTGTCGTTAAAGATACTCGCTCCATTAGCTCATAAAAAGGTAGACAGGGCTGCAAAGGAAGAGAGTGATATTGATTCACTTGTTCCACCAAAACCAAAAGCACAGACCCAAAAGCGTGATGCGATGTCCTTATCTGGTCTTCTGGCTTTAATGTGGGAAGAAGCAGAGTTAAATAGATGGCATCCAGGATTTAATAAACGGCGAATTTGGGCGGTGGCCAGAAATCGTTTATTGGATGTGGCACAACGGATCTATACAAAACGAACAAATCTCGCAGATGTTATTTATATCCCCGAACATTTTAACGAAGCTTCAAAAGATGCAATTGATGAGAGAAGAAAAGCAGAATTTACTCGGATTATGACTTCTACAAGTATTTCCACAAAGTACATGGTAGTCATTGGTGGGATACGTAAAATCAACTTACAACAGAACTCAATCGCTATTATGCTCAGACACCAAAGTGATGCACTGAAATACTGGGGTACTCAGCATGTCATGAAGAAAATGGAAAATAGCCTAGTGTTATCTATTTTGAATGATGATGAAGATCCAAGATTAGTTTACACAATGATGGTAATCAGTCGTGATAGCAATGATGTATTGCATATACAGGATATTGGCTTTTTGTTAGCTGATATTCATATGATTCCAACTTACTTTGAGTATGACAGGTTGATGACTGAGAAACTCATTATGGAAGATCATAAGTTCATTAAAACAATGCGTTTTGATGGTTCTAAAAACACTGTCTACCCTGATTACCTACTGGTTGATAATCCTAGTCGCCCTACACCGATGGCAATATTTAGAACGTTTGCCTCAGAAAATGTTGTAGAGCAAAGGCACTTGGCCATAAATAGGTGGAAACAGAAATACGGACAATATTGGATTTGGGATATGGAAACTCAAGGAGAAACTCTTCCCAACCTGACCACCTTTACATACTCAGATGACCTATAGGCGCTGTAAATCTAAATTTGTGAACTAGTAGCCTTGCGTGCTCGGTGACATCGTAATAACATTCACTTAACTAGGTTTCTAACTCATCATTGATTTGATGAGTAAGAACTGGAACTGGCCCAGATAATTTAGCCAGTCTCAACTACCCGAATGGGAAATATTTTTCCTCATTCGGGGGACTAGTATTTCTATTCGGGTTTTTTCGTTTTTAAAAGGAGAAACCTAATGGAAGTATTAGATCAAACAGTTTGGATTCATATTAACTATCGCACATGGCAGGGCAAGAAAACTCTGACACGTGACGAATTAAAACGATATGCTGATCCAAGCAAGACCCCACCTGAAGACCTTATCACACCCGGTACTAAAGCAATTGCTGATCCTGAGAAGCTGAAGCGCATTAACAGTTTAGGTAAACGCATTCACCGGGAATGTGAAAAAGTCTGTCTCAAAGCGTTTGGTGCTTATGGAACCTCGATCGAAGCTGGAGAAACATTACTAGCAAGATTGCAGGACTTAAAAGACAAACACCAAATGTTAATCAGCGAATATCTGGATAGCTATGAGCAATCCAATATTGAATGGATAAATGAGCATCCTCAATGGGAGGATTGGTTAAGAAATTCCATGATGAGTCGCGGTGAAATTGAGAATCGATTCAAGTTTGAGTATCAAGCTTACAAAATCTCAAGTGGTGGCCAAGGGGCATTAATGAATGACGGTCTTATACAAGAGCAAAATGGCTTGTTAGGACAGTTATTATCTGAAATCGAGAAGATGGCAAATGATGCGTGGGTTGCGTCCTATGAAAATAGAGACAAGACCGGTCAAAAAGCGTTATCACCCATTCGCATGATATTGAACAAGCTCAAAACACTGAGCTATATCAGTAATAAGGTGCATGTACTCATCAAGCGAGTGAATGATGTACTTAACTCGATGCCAAAATCCGGTCCAATTGAAGGTGCCGATCTCTCATCGGTTTGTGGATTACTAAACTTATTAGGCTCGTCAAAACGCATGACGGACTTTATTAACCAGGTACCACAACATCAAAACGATGTGTTCGATCAAGTTGAGGAGAATGATGACGAAAACTTAATCCTTTCGGAACCGGCAGACACTGCCAGAAACGAAGAGTTTGAGTTTGATACTAATGAGGAATCAGAAGTTAACGTCAACACGCCCTCTACCTCTAAACCAGTTGCGCAGCCAGCGCTATTTTGCTTCTAAAGGAGTAAGTTATGAACCAATCAACTTTGGTTAAATCACTCCCTATTGTCGCAAAGGCACTGGGGCGTAACATGGGTGTAAAAGTGGAACTGGATGCAAGTCATGCATGGACAGATGGTAATGTTATTTATTTACCTTCTCTGCCCATGCAAGATCCTGGTGTTGAAACACTAGGTCTTGGCTATATCATCCATGAAGCAGGTCATATACGTTACAGTGATTTCAGTATTGATTACGAAGAGTTCTCTCCTATTGTGAGAAAGCTAATTGGAATCATGGAAGATATCAGAATGGAGAAGTGCATTATCCGAGATTATCCGGGTGCATTCAAAAAGCTCTCGAACTTAGTTCAAAAGCTTGTTCAGGATGGTTTCTTCAAAAATGTTACTACTGATAGTTCACCTGCAGCAATATTGTGCGGTTATGTGCTACACAAAGGTCGTTCGCAAATGCTTGGTCAAACAGCTTTAAATGACCATGCAAAGAACTCACAAGCTTTTCTCGCAGGCGTGATGACACCACTAACTATGACGCGAATTAATAGTGTTATGGCTAGATTGTCATCTGCAAAGAATGAAGGTGATATCGTTAAGTTTGCACAAGAGATTGCCCAAATTCTTGATGAGGAAAGTAACCGCTCCACACCACCTCAAAACAGTGATCAAAGCCAGCAGCAACAAGCTGGCAATGATTCACAAGTTCAAGACCAGATACTAGATGAAAACCAATCAACCGGTGATTCGGCAGAAGGTCAAGAGCAAGGGGATGATGATTCACAAGACGATGATGGTGATATACCATCGAATCAAAGTGAAAGTGATGAATCAGATGACTTATTATCAGGTTCTAGCACATCGTCCAATGACGACATATCAGACGATAACGGTGACGCCAGTAATGGTTATTCTTCTAGTTCTGCTGGAAAAATGTCACAAGAAGAGTTTGATGCGGCCTTGCAGTACATGAAAGACATTCTGGCAACAACAGAGAATGACTCAAGTGATCTGCCAGGTGATATTAGTGATGCATTTGAACACCTCATTGAAAATGAGATTAAAGAGGCGGCAAACCAGCGTGGTAACTATGCTGTTAGTTTGGCTCCAACTCAGATTGCAAATCTAACATCACCGAGCGACCACCAACAGGCACTTGATGAAGCACAAGCAGCTACTGCTGCATTGCGTTCCAGACTGGTCCAATTGGTTCAAGCCCAAACTAAAGTGAAGCGAAAGACTTCACGGAATGGGCGTAGGCTGAATGATCGAAAATTGCATCGTATAAAGTCAGGTAATTTATCGGTGTTTAAATCGACAAGTCGTAAGAAAGCAGTTAACACGGCAGTGCAAGTATTGCTCGACAGATCATACTCAATGACAGTTGATATGCCTGTTGCGGCACGCGCTACATTGTCACTTACAGCTGCAATGAAGAAAATACCCCATTTGTCAGTAGGGTCTGCAATGTTTCCAGGATATCTGGATAGTTCTGTAACTGTTTTAACAAGACAAAATCAGACTATGGACCAAACAGCGGGATACTACCCATTGGTAGAAGCAGATGGAAGCACTCCATTACTTCCTGCACTGAGTTGGTCTGGTGATAACCTCTTTGCCCAAAAAGAAGAAAGAAAAATGCTTTTTGTGGTAACTGATGGTGTACCAGATGACATGAAAGACTGTATTGAGTTAGTTAAGAACTTAAGACAGGGTGGTATTGAGGTATATGGCATTGGTATTAATGTAGATAAAAAAATGATGTCAATGTTATTTGGCAAAGAGTATGTCTCTATGGAACATGTGGGTGAGCTTGCGGAAGCTACATTCGCACTACTAGAAAAGACCGTACTAGCTGCCTAGCTAGATATATCCTTTAAGCTATATCTATCAATCATTAAGCCCCTTTTTGGGGCTTTTTTTTTATAACCAGCTCAGACCAATATCCGGTTATTCGTTGAGACAAGGCATTAAACCTTTTTTAATGCGAGCCATGAAGAAAAAGAAAAATGGATTTATTTCAGCAACCAAGATTGCACAACGTAGCTACTGCGAAAAGCAGATAGTACTTGATCAGCAATATGGACGTAATGAAACAGATGTTCAGAGACAACGACGTGAAAGAGGGGAAGAAGAACACCTCAGACATCACTTAGAAGCTCAGCGTTATGGCGCAAAACGTGATAGTCGATGTTTCATAGCAACCGAGCTATTTGGACCGTTAGCAAAAGAAACTGATCAATTAAGACAGTTTAGAGACACGTTCCTAATGAGTCGACTCTGGGGGCGAATATTTACTAGAGCCTATTATGAAGTTTCACCGAGTATTGTTCGTTTGATGAAAAAGTACCCAATGGTCAGATCGTTAATAAAACCATTTATTAATTGGGTCGTAAGAATGGTGAGTAGAAATGGCTGAAACATTTTATATAGTCCTAGTCATTTTATTAATTCTATCTCTGTATGGAATTGATGCTCAGAGACGTGAAAAACGACGTAGATTCATTCTGAAAGAGAAAATGCCAAGAGAATTATCTGAGGCTCGTCTTATTCACTCAGAACACTACATCAGAACGCTTCTTCCTCGAAAAATGCACGGGACACTTGATCAGCTATATAGATTAGCTTCTGGCTTACACGTGCTGGTGGACAGCAAAACTCGTGATAAACATCAAGTTTATAAGAAAGATATTGTTCAGATTTCCATATACAAAGTGATCTTATCCCGAAATGGTATGAATGTGGCTGACTACGCCTACTTCAGGGTAGTAACGCCCGCTGGTGTGGAATACATCAAACAAAATCTGCTTACCGAGGAAGAAGTAATCAAAGAGTACGACAGAACTGAAGCACTCATAGATGGTAAAGCAACACCTTCAAACGCCAAACACAAATCAATGTGCATTAGCTGCCCCCAACAAATTAATTGTGACGATTGGCAGTTTTCAAGCCGCCAAATATCTAAGGAGACACAATGAAAGCCAAAATGCTTTTACTACCACTACTACTATCAGCTACAAGCTCATTACATGCAGACATACTTTCTCCTACAGAAAACAGTGCCTCATACGCTGATAAAAGACTGAGGTATACAGCAAAGCTTGAAAAGCCTGCACAGCCAGTGAATGTAAAACTAAATCAAACTAACGATCTCAAAGCTGCTAAATCGACAGATCGTTTTTTGGTACCAAAGATAGATAAAACTGAGAAAGGTAGTGTTGCTTCGCCCCTACCTGAAAGTGGCCACAAAATTAAACAAGTTAGTGACCTTCCTTTACGAGAACTCAACGAATCTCTGCAAATATCATTTAGGGACAAAAGTTTGCCTTCGAGTATCCGTTCATTAACACCACCAGGTTGGGTAGTAGATCTTCAAATAGATAAAAGTCTCTATGAAACAAAAGTTAGCTTTAGCGGTGAAACAACTTACCAGCAGGCATTAAGTGACATCTTGAAACCTCAAGGACTCACATTTTTGGCTTACAGAAACATGAAGCCTAAACCACTTATTGTTATCACCCATGGAGGCAAAAAATGAAGAAGTCGATTATTGCTGTATTACTTCTTAGCTTAAGCGGGTGTGCAATGCCCCCAGAAAAAGAAGTCAATACTCCGAGAGCCAAACCAGTTCCCTCTACAGCTGAAAAAGCACCTCGAACCAGTAATTTTGTAAGTATCACTACAGCCAAAAAACAACTAATGGATGAAAGAATCACTATCAATAACCCAAAAATTGCGGTTATCGATGCTTTGACATCACCAAAGTCTCTCTCTCATGCAAACGTCATAGCTAAAGATTCTGGGGTTAATTTAGCAATGAGGATAGGGGTAAAAACACAAAACGCCAAAATTGAAGATTATATATCTCAGGTTGAAGGAACCACTGATTATTTTATTGAACTGCAGGAGACGGGCAGTGACGTGACACTCTATGTCTCTTCAGTTATGACTAAATCATGGGATTTAGCAGCACTATCAGATATGCCGACTGTAGAAACAAAGTCAGGTTTCTCAGCAACAGGTCAGCCGAGTAATACTTCAGGAAAGGCCGGAGAAATGGCTGATTTCAGCTCTAATGAAGCGAGTGGAACGCAATTAACAACAAGCCGAACTGATGCTTCATGGCAATCACTTATTGATGATGCGAAAAAAATTCTAGGTTTGAAGATGAACGATAGTACAGATTCATCAAACAGTCAGAATAACAATGAGCAAACATTAATCCCGGAACTTGGTGAAGGTGACGATCCTATCGCCATGCTCAATGAGCTAGGTAACCGTCTTGATGATGAGATGAATCCTTATTTTATAGAACCATGGGTGGTTGGTAACAAGCGCATGGGGAAAATAACAGCTTTCGGTAAACCAAGTCAGATACATAGACTTGATGAATATATGAGCGAGTTAACATCTCAAAGCCAGCGTCAGGTGCATCTTGAAAGTGCCATTCTTGATGTCAAAACAAGAAATGGCGAGGGATACGGACTTGATTGGAGTGCAGTATATGCCAATGACGATAAAACTATTGCACTAACAGGAAGCGCTTCACAAGCCTTATCAATTGTTGATGGAGGAACCTGGTCTTTTGCAGCATCCATTCCATTTGGAAAAGTTACTCTAAATTCTGTAATTAATTCACTCCGTGAGCAAGGTACTGTTTCTGTTCAAAGCCAGCCTAGAATGACCATAACAAATGGCTATACCGCATATCTAGGTAGCACTCAAGAGTTTAGCTTTGTATCAAATGTAGAATTCCTGCCTCTTACTTCAGGTAATAGTTCAAATGCTGCCTCTGATACTGCTATCACAACTCAGCTTTCACGTGTAAACGTCGGAATAAAGATTGCTGTTACACCAAGAATACTTGATAACGGAAAGATCTTAGTGAATATCGTACCGTTCTTAAGTTCTATCACTGGTTTCACACCAATTAAATCAGGTGGTGAAATTTTTGAAACACCTAATATTGCTTTACAAGAAATGGCCACACAAGTCATTACTGAAAGTGGTAACCCGATTTATCTTGGTGGGCTTGTAGTTAATAGAATGCTGCAAAACACTAAGAATCTACCCATTAAGAATAAAGCACTTGCAAAGGCATTGGGTAGCGCCTCTTTTGAAGAAGAAAACAGTGAACTTGTCATTGTTGTGACTCCAAGGGAAGTAGGAGCATGATCGCAGCTAATGTTCGCCTCAATATTGAAGGCAAGGATGTCGTTTTAATTCGGGATGTTATTGGTAAAGCACCCTCTGAAAAATACACTCGCCAAAATGAAGGGTCTCTACATATATGGTATGAAGAGAGTGTACTAACCGAGACCAGAGATGCTCATTCTGATACTCACGTTTATGGTCTATGGCAGACATTGATTGCAACAGGTGCCATTGATTTAGAAGAAAAGCTACAAGTTCTCTACACCAATGGTCAAAAAAACATTGGATATTATCTGTATATCAATAACGGTGTAATGCAGTCTGGTTCGATCTTTAATGGTGAATTGCACTCATTACCCAGTTCAGCTCTGAGTGATGAACTAAGTCTTGATGATGCAAAAGTCCTGAGCTCAGATGAAAGAACTCTAAAACTCCCTGCCGAGCAATTAAAAACTCAAAAAGAGATATTGAAGCAAGCTGTTGCAAAGAAAAAAAGTGGCCAGCAACGAGCTCTCATGTGCATTGTCTTGATCATTGCTAGCGGTATGGCAGTAGATACATTTCTGAGTATTCAGCATGAGAAACAGGCCAAGTTATATTCAGCACTAGAGCACAAGCTGAATATAACTCAAGATGAACTCAAATCGCTGGTTAAGACAAAGCGTTACAACATCCCAACTCAAAGTGAAACGCTCAGCAAGCTATATAACGTCACAGAGTCACTCAATAGTGAGTCACTTTCTGCAAATTTCAGCTTGAAATCGAATGACGTTGTAAAAGTCTATGTCGATAACACCACCTTTAATTCAGCACGTATTTCAATGCTAGCTAATGGTGATATTCAAACAGTCCGTGTATCTCCGGACCAATCAGTTATTACATGGGTCAATGAAAATGAAAATTAATGCCTTGCCCAAAAAAGTAAAACAATATTCCAACATCTTCCTTCTAGTAACTCTCACCAGCATTGGTACTGGATGGTACGTACTTAGTAATGAATCAGGACGTATAAAACCGGACTTTTCAAATACCAATGCTCTCATCAGTAAATATGAGGCTGAAATACATGAAATGTCGGCGCAGCCTGATCTTCCAAGACTAAATTACATCTGGTCGAACATTCAGTTAATTGCAAACCAATACAACGTAAAGGTTTCTTCGATTGAGAAGGTCGAAGATGCAAAGTTTACGGAGGACGAAATTCCATGCGGTCAGCCATGGTTTGGATCATTACAAGGAACCAGCAAAAACGTAGCAGCAGCTGCACTAGAAATTCAAAAAACATTACCAGTCATGTTCGGACAAGCCGTGATAGATAACAAGGTGATGGGGCTTAGTTTCGCAGCAATGGGAACCATAGAATTTAATTAAGAGGTAAAGATGAAGAAGATATACGCATTGGCATTGCTCCCTATTTTAATGACTTTAATTCAGCAGCCATCTTTAGCTGACAATTCCATTTCATTGAGTCCTGAGCAGTTAAGTCATGAAAAAAACTTAAAAGAATTAAGACGGCAAAAGGAAATTATTAAAGAAAACCATGACAGAGCATTACTGCTTGCTGAATGTCGAGACATTGGTATTGATTGCAGTTCTGGAACAACGTTAGAGATTATTGAGCCTGTAGAGAAATCTCTGCCCAAAAATGTTGAGTTTAATGATCTTGAAGATATTGAGGCTCTTAGCTCTAAAACCCTTATGAACTCAAGCGACACGCCTATTCTTGAAGCCATTCAGAATCAGAGTGCCCAACTTTCTTTTAACGGTAAGAGTGAATGGTCAATGGTAGGAAATACGATTGGCCACTGGCAAGTCGTTTACATAGATGCATCTAAAGTGCGTCTAAAAAATCTGCGTAATCCAAACACAATGAAAACTCTTTTACTACGGTGGTAATTGAAATGGCAATGACTAATACAGAAGCTTTATTCCAGAAAATTGTAAATATCCTTATTGAGATCGAGGCTACAACAGAATTGCAAGCTAAGCATTGGCAAGCACCTGAAAATGAATCGATGATCTTCGAGACGTTACTATCTGAAAGCGTTTCAACTGCCGATATTGCAAAAGCCTTTTCATTACATAAAAAGCAGAAACTATATTCTGAGTCAGAACATGGTGAGTTCATTATTTCAGGAAATGGTTGGGGTATTGCTAATGACATTTTATACATGGTCAATCCCTTCAGCCCCGAGTTAGAAGAACTACTTGATAGTAGAGCCAGAGGCTTATATCACTTTGAGGGGATAGGAGTTCTCGAAGGGAGTATCTTCGATACATCACCAAAGAATTCAAATGAAAATGACCTTGATAAAAAGATAAATAAGATGATTGAAATGGCTCTTCAAAAAGGAGCTAGTGATATCCATATTTCTCCACGAACCAATAATCACATTTCCATGGAGTTTCGGGTTGACGGGGTAAAAACCGTCTATAAGCACGACATTACAATGGATGATTATGCTTTATTCTCTAACAGAATACTTGCAAAAGCATCAACAGTTGGTGGAAGCCCAACAACGCCGCTAGATTTAAAATTTAGACATGAATGGAATGGACGTTCTATTGAAATTCGGCTTGCTGCATCACCTGTTATTCAAGGAGGAGAAACACATTTCTTTTTCGTACTACGTCTACTTAATCCTACAGGCCAGTTGAGAAGTTTGGAAGAGATTGGGTTCCCAGATATTGAGGTACAAACGTTAAATCATCTTTGTCGCTCACCAAAAGGCTTAATAATAATTACAGGTCCAACTGGTTCGGGTAAGTCAACAACTTTGTACGCCATGCTGAAACGAATTCAGGAGTTAAGACCAGGGGACTCACTTCAAACGATTGAAGATCCTGTAGAGGTGGAGATTCAAGGTGTCGAACAGACACAAATAAATACTTCAGCAGGTATGACTTTTGCCAGTGCTTTACGTTCAAAACTACGACAAGACCCTGACGTTATCCTTGTCGGTGAGCTTCGTGATTTAGAAACGACTAAGCTTGCCATCGAAGCTTCAATGACAGGGCATTTAGTATTAACAACCCTCCACACAAATAGTGCTGTTCAAGCAATCCCTCGTCTAATTAACCTTGGTGTTGACCCTACAACTCTTGCTGACAGTCTCTTAGCCATATCTGCTCAGAGGATGATAAGAAATGTTTGTCCGCATTGCAGTACTAAAGAGGCATTTGGGGCTAATACAGAAGTCTCAGCTAAATATGGTTCTTTAAGACATTCGCCTATGCCGAGTGAGGAAATCAGAATTGCCAATCTAAAGGGCTGTGAGCATTGTGACTCTGGCTATTCCGGTAGAAGTGTTGCTTCTGAATTAATGATCGTAGATCCATGGACACAACAAGAGATTATCAACAACAAACCTGCTCATGAAATCGAGAAGACACATAGAAGCAATCAATACATGACTATGTGGGACAACGGAATTGCACTCGTTAAAGAGAATAAAACGACTGTCCAGGAGCTTGAATCGAGACTCTCAACCCTCTCTGCATATGGTCAACATTTTACCTATGGTAGAGAAACAAACTTACTTTAATCTGGAGAAATAAATGAGCAAATATCGTAGAACGAAATACCAAAGTGGTTTCACACTTGTTGAGCTGATGATTGTTGTATCTGTACTTGGGATATTAGCCTCATTAGGTCTGAAAGGTTACCAATCTTGGATGAGGACAACGAATGTGGACGTAGCAAGTTATTTCGTTGAGCGTGACTTTTTCTCTGCTGCATCTCAGTGTTACAGAATGAACCGTTCATACTCTCGATGCAATAAAAATGAGCTGGTCAAATTTGGGCTCGATGATAAAACACCTTGGGAGCTTGATTGGACTGTCAGTATTTCAGGTAATACTTTTACCTTAAATCTTCCAACTGCAGATAGTGAGTCTGCAGAGATGCTGGCTAACCGCTTAAACTCAAGCGATGTAGATCATATCAGTAATGCCACTAACGCATCTTCTGCAGTAACGATTTCCTTGGCGATGCCGTAATGCAAGCTTTAGTTAAATTTCAGCAACTAGACGATAGCGGCAGTCGGTGGCAGCTCTTTGAAGTAGATGCTGAAGATGAACTATATGATATACCTGGTTTGGCAGACGCTATCGAATCAGTAATCCCTATTCCACTGAATCTAAAACTTGGTAGAACAGACTTAGCACTTTCTGAGCAGCTTCTTTTAGTCGCTCAGGTAGCCACTCTTGTAGATTCTGGTGCAAAGGTGGCAAAAGGGATTTTGGATATCGTAGATTCAGCCGACTTCCTCAAAAAATTCAGGAATGATCCTAGACTAAAACATGCAAGTACGGTATCGGATTACTTAGGGATCTTTGGAGTTAGTAGAACAGTAAAATTGTTAGTCATTGCTGGTGAAAAATCTGGGCGTCTTAGTGAAGCTCTGAATTCTGCTGTAGAAAACATAGAACAGGATATGGAACTTCAAAAAGTTAGCGGCGCAGACATGAAAATCGGTGTTTTCTATCTCGTTGGAGGTTTGCTCTCGATTTTTGTTGCTAGTCTAGCTCTCGGTGATGCAGCCCAGAATATGATTGATATTTCAGCAATCAAAGATAATACGGCAACCCATATAATGGCTGGGCTATACCACTTCATGTCTGATCAAACAGTTATTTTCATAGGAATAATTGTCAGTATCATCGGTTTATTGTCTTATCTATGGCAAAACGTCACTGCCTTTAGGCAATTCCCTATTGCTAAATCATTAAGTGAATTCATTAAATCAAGACGATCAGCAAACTTTCTCTCAACGTGGATTCCACTCTACCTATCAGGTATCGATAATGATAAGGCCTTGGAATTAATCTCAGAGAACCTCACCGGTGAAAATAGGCAAGCAATAGAATCTCTGCAAGAGGGAGTTAACGCAGGCTCGACTATTCCAGCGAGTCTCTTATCTTTCTACTGGTCAACGAGTTTCATATTAGGCATGAAAAGCTTTGATGATGCACATGATGAAGCACGAAGGAAGCTGCTCAATAGAGTCAGAAGACTTTTACTCACTGAAATCCTAGTCACAGGAAAACGATTTTCAGGCATAGCTCTTAAGGCTGGTCTAACATCCGCCGCATTATCTATTTTGATAATGGCATTAGGCTTTTACGCTCCAATGTTCTTTTCAAGGGCAGGCTAAGTGAAACAGCAAGGTTTTACATTAGTTGAGTTGCTCATTGTACTGATGGTGATAACAGTTCTATCTGCTGCATTAATGCCAATCGCAAGCCGTAGCATGGACAGTTATCGAGTAACAACAACCATTGAGGAAATGAAAGCCATAGCAGGCTTTGCAGAACGTGCTCGTCAACTACCAGGAGGGGACAAGTTTAATAATGCTAATACCAAGACTGTGGCAAGCTTTCTGGAATCCTATGACGTTACTAACATAGGCATCTCAGCAACATCAGAAAAAAAGAATCATTGGTCTGAATCTTATCTTATAACAACAACGGGCAAAGCTGCACAAGTGACAACCACTGTGCCATTAAAAGGCATTACCCCATTTGAAGTTAACGCCAAGTCATCAGGGACTGGGACTTCTTTAACTTACACTCATCGAGTTAGTCCAGATAACTACACACGACTTATGCATGTACGTGGTAACAAGCATATTCTTTATTTAGAATAAGAAATGGAAAAAATAAACAACGAAACTGGCTTCACTCTTATTGAACTGATGATTGGTATGTTAATTGCCAGTCTTCTCATCGGTCCATATGTATATCAAAAACAAGTTGAATTCAAAGAGAGCCTAGATGCTATTACATTAAGTGAAATTCAAGATATTGGTACCAGTGCTCAAAATTATGCTGCTGAACAAAACCTGTCTTGGCCTGACGAAGAGAATCAATGTAGCTCAGCAATTTCATTGATGAGAAACGAGGGTTATCTTAGTGGCCTAAGTGATAACTCAGTATTTGATACGGCATATAAAACATCTTGTACACCAAGTCCAGGAAGTAGATTCTCAGTTGAAGTTGATACTAAAACTTCAGCACAAGCAGAAATTTTGGCCAGCTACCTTGCATCAAGTGTAGTCACAGGTCAATCCGTAAGATATTCCATCCCTCTACCATCTTCGATACCCGCTTTAGAACACTTGCTACCTAGAGATGGTTCACGACCGATGACCGGTGATTTAGATTTAGGTGAAAACAATATCGTTAACATTAATGATGTTACTGCTACTGGCAAAGTAGAGGCTGAAAATATAATTACTTCGAAGATATTGGATAAAGAAGACCCAGACTATTACATTGATCTAAATAATTCATCTCACTTGAAAAATGTTGCTATGGATGTCGCAAGCCTTGAGAACAGCTATGTACTTGGCGATGCCTGCCAAACAAAACAGATTGGCACAACAATTAACGGCGAACTTCTGACATGTGTGTCAGGGGTTTGGACTCGTGGTGGGTCATCTGTTCAACTTAAGGCAGGCACTGCCAATCATGGTGCTGTTGTTAAGCCTATTGAAGGCTTTACGCCCGACCAATGTGTTATCTCGCTTTCTGGTGTTCCCTATAAAAATGATGGTGGATACAAAAGAAGCCGTCATTTTTCACACTACTACAATTTAAGAGCCGATGGGTGGCAAGTGATGGCAGGAGTCAGAGACATTACTGATAACCGTCTTCGTCACACTTCTGCAGTTATTCAATATTCTCTCGTCTGTAGTTCTTAGAGTAGTCTATGAAATTAGATAAAGGTTTTACTTTGATAGAAATGCTAGTGGTTATGATGATCACCAGCATCTTACTAAGTCCTTATATTTATCAGAAAACGGTTGAGCTTAAGGAAGAGCGGGTCAGAATCACACTGAGTGAAATATCCGATATTGCGACCAGTGCACAAAACTTCGCTGCAGAGCAAAGCTTAAAATGGCCTGATGAAGACAATCAATGTAACTCAGCGATTTCATTTATGAGGAACGACGGCTATCTTGGTAGCCTAAGTGATAACTCTATCTATGACACATCCTATTCAACATCATGTCCAAACAGCACAGGCAATCGTTTTTTTGTAGAAGTAGAGACTCAAACGGCTGCACAGGCAGAGATCCTCGCAAGTTATCTACCATCAAGCAATGCTAGTGGCAAATCAATCAGCTTTTCTGTTCCACTGCCATCATCCATACCGGCATTAGATCATCTACTACCTAGAGATGGTTCACGGCCTATGACAGGTGACTTGGATTTAGATGAAAACAATATCGAAAATGTTAACCAAATTAGCACTGAAACTGTTCTCCTGAACTCTGGTGTTACAAAAGGTAGCCCATGTTCTAAAAATGGGCTAATTGCACGTGACAATGGTGGACTCGTACTAAGTTGTAACCAAGGCATTTGGACTGGAGCATCAGGTAGTCCTGAAGGAATGCTTGCACATTTCTATCTTGATTCATGCCCTGATGGATGGAAAGTAGCTGATGGAAGTCAGGGAACAATAGATGCCAGAGGGAAGTTTTTAAGATCTCTTGATATTGGTGGAGGTTTAGATCCTGGGAGGACACTTGGCAGTACCCAAGGAGATGCCATCAGAAACATTACCGGCGGTGGGATTGCTAGTGGTGGGTATGGAAATGCAAGCGGAGCATTTTACAGATCAAGTGGTTTTAACCCTCAAGATTTTAATGGTTCTGAACGGCATTATACTGCAAATTTCGATGCATCCAGAGTAGTACCTACAGCTAATGAGAACCGGCCAGTAAATATTGCACTTTTAACATGCCAGAAGTTTGATTAGCAATACAGCTTTGAATGACAGTCTAATTTTGAGAATAACGTGAGCAAAGAATAAATGAAGCCCAATTTAAATGATTTAAAAATTTATAGTGAATTTGCCGTGGCCACAATAGGCAATGATGTTCAAATCATCAAAGAGGGAGAACAATGGGAAACCTTATCAGGTTTATATAAAGAAATACTTGATGTTTATAAACCTGATAAACCAACAGATGTTAATGATCCATCAATAGAATGGGATGGTGACAGATGGCGTTGCCAAGTATACAACTCAGCCTATGGATGGGGATGTGCACTTAGACGAAATCCTAGCAAGATTCCTCATTTGGTTGAGGACTTAAGATTTACCCCTAATGAGATCATTCCTTTGACTCAGGGCACAGGGCTTGTATTGATTGCTGGCCCCACTGGTGGGGGTAAAACAACAACTATGGCTTCGATATTAGATTATCTCAGTCAAACACAAAGCTTAGGCCAAACAGTAACGATTGAAGAGCCAATCGAATACATGCATACAAACCCTCTTATTACACAGCGAGAAGTCGGTGTAACCGTGAATGATTTTTTTGAGGGCGTACATGAAGCAATGAGACAGTTTCCTAAGAATGTTGTCATAGGAGAAATTAGACATCCTGATACTGCTGAAGCGGCAGTACAGGCTGGTCTAACCGGTCATAGAGTTTTTGCAACTCTACATGCTGAAAACATTGCTGATGTTATAACTAGAATGTTTGCATTACTTGATGATCAACATGACCAGCTATTTCCTCAAGCCTTACAAGGCATAATTTGCCAACATTTAGTTCACGGTGTAGATGGCAATACCTACTGTATATACGAGAGTATTAAGGTAACTCAGCAAGTGAGAAGTATATTGACTGAGGGTACGACTGCACTTCCAAGACTAAACCATGAAATGTATCAGCAGAAACGAAAAACCTTGTCTGAATTCGCTCAGAAGTTAGTCATTTCTGGTCAACTGCTTCCAGAAGAAGTCATCAGATGGAGTAAAAACTAATGGCCAATCTAAGAGTATCTCTTTTTGTTGCTTTAACTCTATTCGCATCGGTAGTCAGTTCTCAAACTTACACAGTAAAGAATGGTGACAGCTTATGGAAAATAGCGGCAAAAACAAAGACATCAAACGTAACTATTCATCAAATGATTGCAGCAATTCATGAAAAGAATGCTGCTGTTTTAGGAGCAGATATCGGTAATATCGTGCCAGGTATGGTTCTAGATCTTCCATTAGAAACAGAAGTGTCCTTGGCTAGAGATAAAGATGCAGAATACTTACTTATTGGGAGTTCCAAACAAACAACTTCGGTTTCAATAAAAACGCAGATTGAATCAATAGAAAAGCATATCGCTCAGATTGAAACGGAAATTAATGTAACGCTCGATGCATTAACAGCCAGCGAAAATAGTTTAAAAACACTTTCAACTACTCAGTAACATGCTCGTGGAGATACAGTAATGGACATAGCATTTAGATTCACTAGGATTATTCTAATATCTATATTTGAAATAATTCATATCTTTTGGCGGTGGATATTAAATACTTTATTTGTAACGTTAGTATTTGGTTTTATCGTATATCTACTCAATGACAATATTAATGACCTGTCACTAATCAACATTCAAGAATTCTTCAGAAATGTATCTCTCATTGTTGCAGTCTCCGTAGCGTTGTTCTACCTATTTTACCAATTGCTTGGGGGGAACAAAGCTAAGAAAGTTGAGTATAAATACAATCAACCAAAGGTATATCCACCAAACACTTCGAAATAATCACTCTTATCGATAACAAATCATAAGCATATAGTTGATAGAAAAATCAAATATCAAAATTTCTGATATTTGTGTTGCAATTAAAATTAAATGTCACTATATTCAACCATATGGTTGAATATAATTCAGATAACTTAGATTCAATATTTCACGCTTTGTCAGACCCTACAAGGCGGGCAATGATCACTACTTTAGCTGAGAGGAAAACGTGTACTGTTTCGGAGCTAGCTGAACCTTTTGATATGTCTTTTGCTGCTGCTTCAAAACATGTAAAGGTACTTGAAAAAGCATCACTTCTTATACGTAAAGTGGATGGTAGAAAACACTTCTGCACATTTTCAGCAGACAAATTGGATGAAGCTAGAAATTGGATGGATTTCTATAAGAAATACTGGTCGGAAAGATTAGATGCTCTAGAAGCACTATTACAACATGGAGAGAATAATGGCTGAGAGAGAGTTAGAGGAATTAGAAATTAGTAGAAGGATTTCTGCTTCACCAGAAGCCGTCTATAACAGGAACGGCAACGATTCTGACGAAATCCTCCAAAAAGCCCGTTAACCATCTGTTTTACAAACCCTAAACTATCGCAGCCTGCCAAAGATCACGGTAGACATCTAACTTCTCCTTGCGCGAGTGGCATTGCTTGCAACTCTCAGGGCTGATCGGGCCGTCAATCACCGGCTATTTAGCCAGGCTTGTTTGAAGTTGTTTCAATTGACCCTGGAGGACAGCTTTCTCCTGGAGTAATTCGCGGTTCTGATCGTTGAGGAACTGGTTTCGGTCGTCAGCCGCTGCCACGCGCTCTCTGAGGTCGGAGATCCGCTGCTGGCAGGCCGCGAGATGTTTTTCAGAATCCGTTAGGGCCGCACCAAGCTTCTCCCGGTGTTCGGCGTCGCTATCTCGCTCCAGCTGGAGGCGGTCGACTGTCGCTTCCAGCGTTTCTGTTCGCGTTGCCCATTGTGTTATGACGGCCTGGCTCGCGTGCAACTTTTCTTTCAAGTTTTCAGCGTGATCCTGACTGGCCTTATAGCGCTGGTTTATTTGGTCGCGATGTTGTCTCAGCGTGTCGCGATCCTGTTCGCTGGAACGGAGCTGCTGCGTCAGCTGATCCACCTGACCCTCCAGTCCTGACTGGGTCCTGTGAAACTGATCCCGTTCATGACGGCGATCCTCGGCAATCTCCTGCTGGTAGTGCTCGAAATGGCTGCGGATATCGCGGTTTTCCTGCTTCATCTCTTGGACGGTTGCAGTGGTCTCACTGAGTTTCTCCTGACTTGCCTCCAGTTTGGACGTGAGTGAGGCCGCCCGGTGCTGTTCCTGTTGCAGAGCGTGGGCCTGGGCATCGCTTTCGTTGCGAAGCGCTTCATTGGCCTTCTCCAGTCCGCAGCGTTGCTCTTCCAGTGACTCGCACCGCTGCCGCACCTCTTCCAGCTCGGTGCGCCATTGCTGTTCCAGCGTCTGGTGCGCTTCGCGCTCCTGCGTAATACGTTCATCGGCCGCGTATTGAGCTCGCTCATGCAGGGCTTTCACGGCGGCCACCAAGTCAGCCGGGAGTCCGTTCAGATGCGCTGCGGCTTCGCTGCCTGTTTTCCAACGTTTCAGCATTGGCCCAAGCGTGCTGCGACTGCCGGTACCGAGTTCCGATCGCACCCGGTCGACAGTAGGCTCGTCACCGCGTTGGCGGACGCGTTGCGCAGCGTTGGCGACATCCTGGTAGGTAATTCCGGCGCGGGCCATGACATGCCTCATTTTTTTCATATAACGTGATATGTAATATTACGTTATTTATGAGATAATTAACAAAGTTAATTTAAGAAACATAACGCACGTTAAAGAGCATTAACGTGCGTTAGAGTGTGGTCTGCTCTATTCTGCCCCTGTAACACCGGTACACCACCGGCTCTTGAGAGCACGCCTCGAATTGGAGTGATCATGGATCCAAAACCCACCACCAGGTCCACATTACGTAATACGGAAAAGACCCTGTTAGCCGATTCGGCTAATCGGTACATCCACATGGCCACCACGGACAACACGCGCCGAACCTACCGTGCGGCCATTCGAAGCTTTGAGCGCTGGGGCGGACGTCTACCGACACAGCCGGCGACCTTGGCGGCCTACCTGTCCGACCAGGCAGTCGCGCTTAATCCTCGCACGCTGGATGTCTACCTGACGGCCCTGGGGCGCTGGCACCAGACTCAGGGATTGCGTGATCCCGCTCGGGACCCTGGCGTGCGCAAAACGTTGGAAGGGATTCGTCGCGTCCATGGTCGGCCGAAACGGCAAGCCCGGGCGCTGCGCCTCGAACACATTGCCGTCTTTCTGCAAACACTCCAGCAGCAGCCTGACTCGCTCAAGAAGCATCGCGACTGGGCCCTGCTGCAGGTCGGTTTTTTTGGGGCGTTTCGCCGCAGTGAGTTGGTGACTATTGAAGTGGAGGATTTGTCGTGGGAGCCGGAAGGGCTTGTGGTGACTCTGCCGCGCTCGAAAACGGATCCTCACGGTGAGGGGCTAAAGCGGGCCCTGCCTCGGGGCAACGGGCCGGTCTGCCCGGTCAGTGCCCTCGAAAACTGGCTAAAGCGCGCGGGCATTCACGAAGGACCCGTCTTTCGAGCCGTCAATCGCTGGGATCGGTTGCAACCCCAAGCCCTCTCAGGCGGGTCAGTGAACCGTATCCTGAAGGCGCTCGGGGAAACCTGCGACCTGGACTTCGTGCCGACCCTGAGCAGTCACAGCTTCCGGCGCGGTTTATCCACCGCCGCCGCGCGGGAGAAGGTCGACTTTGCGCAGATCAAGCGTCAGGGCGGCTGGAAGCATGACGGGGCGGTGCGGGGCTACATCGAGGAAGGGCAGCAGTTTACGGACAACGCCGCAAGCACCCTGCTGGCCAAAGTTGCTAGCCTGATCGAGGGCTCCGATTAATGTTTAGTATGACAGTGGTTGGCTACCCATCCTGAGAGAGTTCGCAATGCATTGGACAGGTATGGACTATCACAGTCACATGCACAAGTGATGCGTTATCCGTTTGGATACGATCGCGGTAATGACCGGGCGGCTGAGGGTCATGGGTAACGACCGCGACAATCGCAGCATACAAGTTAGGCCCAATCGACCAAACATGAAGATCACTCACGCGCGTATCGCCGCATTCTACCGCTCGTTTAACGCCCTGCTGGATACCGGTTTGCTGTTGATCGAGTAACACGCGCGATGTGGCTTTCAATAATCCCCAAGACCACCGGGTAATGAGAATGGCACCGACGATACCCATTGCCGGGTCCATCCAGTTCCACCCGGCGTATTTACCCGCAAGCAGAGCCACGATGGCCAATACAGAGGTGAGCGCATCGGCCAACACGTGGAAATAGGCCGCACGGCGGTTGTGGTCGTGATGGTCATGAGAGTGGTGTGAATCGTCTTCCTGGTGGGCATGACTGTGGTCATGGTGGTCGCCAAGAATTTATGCCGACACGCCGTTGACGATCAGTCCGATGATCGCTACGAAAATAGCGCCGTTGAACGAAATCGTGACCGGATGGATAAAGCGATCAATGCTCTCAACCACCATGAAGAGAGCGAAGCCGGCCAGGAGTACGGCGCCCGTGAACCCTCCCAGCGCATTCACTTTGCCGGTACCGAAACTGAACCGCGAGCTCGATGCGTTTGAGTTCGGCAACCCCGTTGGGGCGAATCACACCGGCGAGTTGTAGAGCCTGGAAAGCACTGTGGGGCGCGTTATCCAGTGGGTGGCGCGTCCTTTTTATTTGGGCCAGTAGATGTGACGATCATCAACGACAAAGTCATGCTCGTGAGCCCTCGGATGGCACCAAGGCATTTTGACATTTTAAGGCCAGTTTTAACGGGACGATCTCGCGATCACTTCTGACCCATCCGATTTCGATATATCTCAAGATCGTCCCGCAGTGGTTCCAGATCATAGCCGGCTGCGCTGGCTTGGCTGAGCAGGTCCGCGATCGGATAGTGAGCCGCCTTGGCATAGGCCCACAAGTGGATGGCGCGCTTCCCGGTGCGACAATAGCCGAGAACCGGGTCCGTGGATGATTGCAAAGCGCTGGCAAAAGCCTCGATATCCTCAGGGGCGTACTTTCCCGGTTCGACTGGAATTTCGTACCACGTCATGCCCAGGGACTCTGCCTTGTTTTTCAGGGTTTGGGTATCAGGCTGGTCGTCCGTTTCATTTCGAGCTCTGCTGGCAATAATCGTGCGGAAACCCGCGTTTGCCAGTTGTTCAATATCGTCAATACCAGGTTGCGCCGTTACACTAAAGCGCTCATCAAGTTGTTTGATATCCATCGAATATCTCCTTTAATTTCAGGGAACTTCTGAATAAGTTTATGTCAGCTCATAGCGGCTGGGTTTATCCAAAAAGAGACCGGCGAGAATGCCAGCAAGGATCGCTATCGCCAGGGCACGATCGAGGCCGGACTCAGTACTCAATGCAGAGTGCTGCGCCATTGGGTAACAATCCATGCTTACAAACGTCACGGTTGCTTTCCGCATGCCAGATTTGCAGGCACGGCAACATCCATCAGTTTGGGGTCGGGCAAGTTAAGATTATTCATGATCCGGGCGTACTCGGCTTCCGATTTGCCCGCCAGACGTGGGTTGTAATGCTTCTCCTCGTAGATGGAGGAGCTCAGCATTCCTTTGTAGTCATGCGCTGGATATACCAACGTATCGTCAGGTAAGCGGAACAGTTTGTTAACGATAGAATCGTAGCTCTTGCGTGGGTCGCCGCCCTGAAAATCAGTCCGGCCACTACCGCGAATCAATAACACATCGCCAGTGAATACCGCCTTCTGGTCGCCCTGATTCCAGTAAAAACTGAAGGATTCATCAGTGTGACCCGGAGTGTAAATGGCTTCCAACCGAATGCCGTCGATATCAATTCGATCACCTTCCGATACATGTTCTGATACGCATTCCGCGTTAGTAAATTCACCCATGATGGTGACGCATTGGGTGGCGTCACGCAGATCACCAAGGGCAGTGACGTGGTCAGCATGAGTGTGGGTATCAATCGCCCGGACAAGCTTAAGATCAAGTTGATTAATTAACCCAAGATAGGCCTCCGTCGACTCTTTTACGGGGTCGATGATGAGCGCTTCTCGACCCCGGCCGGACGCAATGAGATAGGTGTAGGTGCTGGATGTTTTGTCGAAGAACTGACGGAACAGCATGAATTTCAACCTTGCGAAAAACGCTAAAAGATATAAGGGTGTAACTAAATGTAATAATAGCAAAGGTAGCTGTCAATCGCAGGGCGAGTGGGCGCCATGCCTAGTGTCTCGCCCTTCGGGAGGCCCTGCTTTTTTTGGTTGGTGAGGTTAGCGTACCTCCCTTCAGCCCTTAATTTTGTGTACGCCTCGTTCACGGACTGTCTTGTTCTTTAATCAGGTAAAAGCCGAGTTTTCAAGCCCATCCTGGAGCGATGTGATTAATGGGCATTCAACATTCCCACGCTGAGCGCAGCATTCCTGCACTAACCCGTCCAGAGCGCGCTCGATACGCTGCAGGCTTGAAATTTTCTGTCGCACACTGGCGAGCTTCTGCTCGCCCAGTACCCGTGCTTCATCGCAATGGGTGCCGTCTTGCAGTGTTAGCAGTCCTCCGATTTCATCCAGGCTGAAGCCCAACCATTGGGCCGTTCGAATGAACTGAAGACGCGCCAACGCCTGATCGTCGTAATGGCGGATGCTTCCATAGGGTTTGTCAGGCTCTGCCACCAGTCCCCGGCGCTGGTAATAGCGGATGGTTTCCACTCCGATATTGGCGGCCTTGGCCAGGGCGCCAATGGTCATTGAACGTGGTTTCTTGGACATAGGGGGTTGATTCCGTAGCTGACTACGGGAGTAACCTTATCACAGTCATCCATCTCATGAAAGGAGCCAACGTAATGTCTGAGCCCAAATCCGGTCGCGGTTCGCTGATCGCAGGGGGCGTTGCCGCCGTCCTGGCATCCGCCTGCTGTCTTGGTCCCCTGGTTTTAATCGCGTTAGGAGTTTCAGGCGCCTGGATCGGCAATCTGGCCGCCCTGGAACCCTATCGGCCCTGGTTCATCGGTGCGGCACTGGTGGCCATGGTGTTTGCCTGGCGCCGGATATACCGGCCTGCACAGGATTGCCAGCCGGGCGATGTTTGCGCGGTGCCGCAAGTACGCACAACCTACAAGGTTGTTTTCTGGATTGTCGCGCTGCTCATTCTGACTGCGCTGGCGTTCCCTTATGTTTTACCCCTATTTTACTGAGAGGCATAGCACCATGAAAAAATCACTGATCGCCACAGCGTTATTCCTGTTCGTTAGCCTGCCGGCCCTGGCAGCACCACAAACCGTCACCCTGTCAGTCCCTGGCATGACCTGTTCGGCCTGCCCGATCACCGTCAAGGCCGCTCTCAACCGGGTGGAGGGCGTGACCTCTGTGGATGTTCGTTATGAAGAACGCGATGCGACGGTCACCTTCGACGACGAGAAAACGACCGTTGAGGCACTGACGCAAGCCACCACCAACGCCGGCTATCCGTCCACGCTGAAACAATCTCAGGCAAAACAGGAGTAACCATGGCAAACCCCAAAACCCTGTTGCGGGTGAGCGTCATCGGCACGGTGCTGGTCGCCCTGTGCTGCTTTACCCCAATACTGGTGGTTTTGCTGGGAACCTTAGGCCTGACAGCCCTCACCGGCTATCTCGACTACGTGCTTTTGCCCGCACTGGTCTTTTTTATTGGCCTGACCTGCTATGCCGTCTGGCGTAAAAAGAAACACGACGCCTGCTGCGATAGCCCTTCAACCAAGGAGTAACGTTTATGAGTGACAACAACCTGCACATTGCGGTGATTGGCAGCGGTGGCAGTGCCATGGCTGCGGCCCTGAAAGCGACGGAGCGCGGTGCCCGGGTGACGCTGATTGAGCGCGGCACCATCGGCGGAACCTGCGTCAACATTGGTTGCGTACCGTCCAAAATCATGATCCGGTCGGCGCATATCGCCCACCTTCGCCGGGAAAGCCCGTTTGACGACGGACTGAGTGCCCAGGCACCGGCGGTGAATCGTTCAGCCCTTCTGGCTCAGCAACAGGCCCGGGTGGAGGAGCTGCGCGAGTCCAAGTACCAGAGCATTCTCAACGACAATGCCGCGATTACCGTCCTCAAGGGCGAGGCGCGGTTCGTGGACGAGCGCACACTGACGGTTACGCTCAACGACGGCGGCGAGCAGACGGTGCACTTCGACCGGGCCTTTATCGGCACCGGTGCCCGGCCCGCCGAACCGCCTGTTCCGGGGCTATCCGAGACGCCCTATCTCACGTCCACCAGTGCGCTGGAGCTGGATCACATTCCCGAGCGCCTCGTTGTAATTGGTGCCTCGGTGGTGGCCATAGAGCTGGCTCAGGCCTTTGCCCGCCTTGGCAGTCGGGTCACCATTCTGGCCCGCAGCCGGGTGCTGTCTCAGGAAGACCCGGCGGTGGGTGAAGCCGTGGAAGCGGCCTTCCGTCGCGAGGGCATCGAGGTGCTCAAGCAGACCCAGGCCAGTGAGATTACCCACAATGGCCGGGTGTTCACCCTCCAAACCAACGCCGGCACCCTGGAGGCGGAGCAACTGCTGGTGGCCAGTGGCCGCACACCCAATACCGAGAACCTGAACCTGGAGGCCGTCGGCGTGGCTACCGAGCGCGGCGCGATCCGGATCGACAACCACCTGCAAACGACCGCGTCCGGCATTTATGCAGCCGGGGACTGCACCGATCAACCCCAGTTCGTCTACGTGGCTGCCGCCGGTGGTAGTCGGGCCGCCATTAACATGACCGGCGGTGACGCCAGCCTCGACCTCAGCGCCATGCCCGAGGTGATCTTTACCGATCCACAAGTGGCCACCGTCGGTCTGTCCGAGGCGGAGGCCCAGGCTCAGGGATACGACACCGACAGCCGCACCCTGACCCTCGATAACGTGCCCCGGGCCCTGGTTAACTTCGATGCCGGGGGCTTCATCAAGATGGTCGCTGAGCGTGGCAGCGGACGATTGCTGGGTGTCCAGTCCGTCGCGGGCGAAGCCGGTGAGCTGATCCAGACGGCCGTCATGGCGCTGCGTGCGCGTATGACCGTGAACGACATTGCCGATGAGCTGTTCCCGTACCTGACCATGGTGGAGGGGCTCAAGCTCTGTGCCCAAACCTTCACCAAGGACGTGAAGCAATTGTCGTGCTGTGCGGGATAAGACGGTGCCGCCAATGTATAACATGGATGAGATCGTGGAACGGCTGGGTCTGACCGGCGAAAGGGAAGCCGCGCTTCATGTGACGCTGTTGCGCGAGCTTGCCCTGGGACAACCGGTCACTGTTGAGCGGCTCGCGAAGTCGCTCAACTGGACGACTGATGAGGCAGAGTTGGTGCTGGAAAAACTGCCCTGCGGGACCATCGAGTACGACGGCCAGGGACGGCTGATCGGCTCCGGCATCACACTGCGAGAAACCCCGCATGCATTTGTTGTCAACGATCGGCCACTTTATACCTGGTGTGCACTGGATGCCTTGATGTTTCCAGCTGTCATCGGCGAACGGGCGCAGGTGCAATCGCGTTGCCCGCAGACGAACAACCCGGTCACCTTGACGGTTACGCCACAGGGAGTGGTTTCGCTTGAGCCGGAGGACGCGGTCGTCTCTTTAGTCTCGGTGGCCGCAGCGGGAGACATTCGAAGTGCGTTTTGTTGCGACGTCCATTTCTTTGCTTCACGGCAGGCCGGGGAGGCCTGGGGGCGGGATAAAATGCATGTGCACATGGTGAGTGTTCAGGAAGGTTTCGAACTGGGGCAGCGGATTGCGCACCTTATACTCAACAGGGCAAGGAGTGACCAACATGGGAGCTAATACCCGAATGGTAAACCCCAACCTTGAAGGTGGGCCGGGGGCGCAAAAAGAAGGCTGTGTCATTTCCGAAGCGGCCCGTCTCTGCGGCCTGTCAGTGCATCAGATCCGGACTTATCTGGACATGCGATTGGTGTACGCCTGTGGCACCACTCAGGGGGGCTCTCGCTTGTTCGATGACGGCTGCCTGCAACGGTTGGCGTTGATCCGCTCCTGTCGTGAAGCCGGTCTCGGTCTCCCCGAGATTGCCGAATTTATACAGGCGCTCGACAACGGGGATAAAGGGCAGTGTCGAGCCGTCGAACGGCAAATTCAACACACAATTGCTGTTAAACGAGCCGCACTGAATCGCTGCACCCAGGCACTCACCAAGGCGGCGCATGGAGTGAAGTTGAGCGCTCTCAAAGGGCCGTAAGTTGAGGTGGCACCGGACAGTGGCCGAATTGGGCTTTTGCAGGGAGTCGTAACTCTTCAATGCATTGGAGGTGGTTTATGACGAACAATGAGCGCGAACCGACAGAAGTATCCCGGTCGCGCAATGGTTACTTGTGGGGGATATTGGCCGTGCTCAGTTGCCCCTGTCATTTGCCGATTCTCGCCATCGTGCTGGCTGGCACGAGCGCCGGCGCTTTTCTCGGGGAGCACTGGGTAATCGTGGGTATCGCGCTGACCGGCCTGTTCGTGCTGTCGCTGAGCCGACTACTAAGGGCCTTCAGCAAGTAACGGTCCGGTGTCGTATCCGGTATGGATCGCGGCCCACTGTATGTCAGATGCTAATCACGCGAGTTTACATTTACATAATAGCTGGAGAAAACTAAATGAATTTCGACAATCAACTGTTAAGTAAAGAGAAATACATACCACTTATACTCCGGGTCATTGTTGGCCTATTGTGGGTTTGGATGGGCATCGTTCCCAAGCTAATTTATCCTGAACCGAGAGTTGCGATGGTGAGTAAAAGCTGGGTAATTGATTTGCTACCCATGAGTCCGGCGCATTTCATCTTTATTCTGGCAATAGCCGAAATAATAACTGGAGTAATGCTTCTCTTAGGCCTGTTCACAAGACTTGCTTCAATAGCACAAGCATTAATGATTATTATGATTATTGTCGGTGTTTGGAATATCGCTGCGATGCATGGCATTACTTCTCCTCATGCACATTTGCTTATGAAAGATATTCCATTATTCGGGATAAACATGGTGTTAATAATTACTGGCGGAGGTCTGTACTCCATAGACAATTGGAGAAAACAGAGTAAGGGTGTTTAAAACTCTGAAGACTCTGATTGAAGTGTTCGACATAGGCGATAATATAGCTCTCGTCAACCGCATAGGATCGTTGCCGCCATGAACCAGTTAACCCTCTCCGAAGCCGAGTACCAGACCAAGAAGAGCAAAATTCGCCGCGAAATCTTTCTCGAACGAATGGACACGTTGATTCCCTGGAAACAGCTGGAGAAGAACGTAGCGCATTATTACCCAAAAGGTCAGGACGGACGGCCTCCTGTCCCGTTGTCTTCCATGCTGCGCGTTCATTGTATGCCATTGTTCTATAACCTGAGCGATCCGATCTTGAAATGCAGTCAACGCCGCGCGATCTAGACTCGCCCGAGGCTATCGCCGAAATGCTGGACGCCTTCTACCGGAAGGTCCTGGCCGATGATCGCCTGCGTCCGCTGTTCTTGGATGTGGCAGAAATTGACCTCAGAACGCACCTGCCGTGTATCCGCGCCTATTGGTGCAAGCTGCTGCTCGGCGAACGCGACGGCTACCAGAGCAACATGGTCGCCCGCCACTTGGCGTTGCACGAGCAACACCCTTTGCAGCTAGATGACTTTGAGCGCTGGCTGGAGCTGTTTCGGGAGACCGTGAACGCAGATTTTACAGGGCCGAGCGCAGACCGCGCCAAGACATTAGCAACACGGATCGCGGGGAATCTTGTGCGACTTACACGTTCACCTATCAGCACGTAACGGACGATCGCACAACCCACTTGCATCGGGAAGCTGAATCATAAGACATCGCAAAACACTTTTTCGGGTTCGATAAGGAGTCACAACCATGAGTCATTCCAACGACCAAAGCTTCGGTGACGACGGTCACCTGAACGGGATTTTTGACCAACTTGACGTCCCTGAGGACGTTCGCAGGCGTCTGGCCCAGGCGCAGCAAACCGTACAAATCAACATCCCGATCCGCATGGACGACGGCGCCTTGCAATTCTTTCCGGCCTGGCGCATTCGTTACGACGACACGCGTGGGCCGGGCAAAGGGGGCATCCGTTTCCATCCGGACGTGAGCTCGGAAGAAGTCACTGCGCTGAGCTTCTGGATGACCATCAAGTGCGCCGTGGTGGACCTGCCATTCGGCGGTGCCAAAGGTGGTGTTCGGGTCGATCCCAAGGCGCTCTCCCGACTGGAACTGGAACGTCTGTCGCGTGGCTATATCCGCGCTTTTCATGACCTTATCGGGCCGAACAGTGACATCCCGGCACCGGACGTCAACACCAACGACACCATCATGGGCTGGATGGCCGACGAATTTGCCCAGATCGAACGCCGTCAGGTACCGGCCACCATCACCGGCAAGCCTTTAGGGCTGGGCGGTTCCAGGGGACGCACCGCGGCCACCGGACGTGGCGCGCTGCAGGTGCTTGATCTGTGGGCCGAGCGCCGCGGCAAAACCCCTGAAGAACTCCGTGTGGCGGTCCAGGGTTTCGGCAATGCCGGTTATCACTTCGCCCGACTGGCCCGCGAGCGCGGCTATCGGATCGTCGCGCTGTCGGATTCCCAGGGTGCCATTCATGCCGCTGACGGACTTGATCCAGACCCGATCTGGCGCCATAAACACAAAAACCGGGAGCTCAAGGGCATGGTTTACTGTGATGAATCGATCTGCCAGGAAGCCGACGTCGAGCAACTGACCAACGACGAGCTGCTGGCGATGGATGTCGATGTACTGGTACTAGCCGCACTGGAGGACGCCGTCACCGAGCAAAATGCCGCGACCGTGAACGCCGCCACGATCCTGGAAATCGCCAACGGGCCCGTCAGTAATGAGGCCGATGATCAACTAGCCAAACGCGGCGTCGAAGTGCTACCGGATGTATTGGTCAATGCCGGCGGTGTGATCGTCAGCCATCTGGAATGGGTGCAGAATCGCATCGGTGATACCTGGTCCGAAGACGAAGTCAATCGGCGCCTCACCGAACGCCTGGCCCGCGAGGCCGCCGCCTGTTTCGACCGGGCGGAGGAAGATAACATAACGCTGCGGACTGCGGCCTATACACAGGCCATCGGCCGCATCGCCGAGGCCATGACCCAACAAGGCACTCAGGGCTATTTCAACCATCATCAAGGATAGACGGTAAAGTCGTGCTCGGTAATGAGGTGGTCATACGGCTCGGGGTCTTCACGGGCATTCTGTGTGTCATGATACTTGCCGAAGCCGCCGCGCCACGTCGCGACCAGCGCTACACTCGCCGGCAACGGTGGCCACATAACCTCTTGATGGTCGTGGTGGATACCCTGGTGGTTCGGCTATTGTTTCCCGTGGCCGCCGTCGGAGCGGCGGTGATGGCGAATGAGCAGGCGTGGGGACTGTTAAATCTGGCCAATCTGCCAGTTTGGTTGTCGGTCCTTCTGGGGACGATCGCGCTTGATCTCGCAATCTACTTTCAGCATCGCATCTTTCATGCCGTGCCCTGGCTCTGGCGCTTGCATCGTATGCACCACGCGGATCTGGAATTTGACGTAACGACGGGCCTGCGTTTCCATCCTCTGGAAATTGTGCTTTCCATGGTCATTAAAATCTCCGTCGTGGTTGCGCTGGGAGCACCTGCGATCGCGGTACTGATTTTCGAGGTGATTCTCAATGCGACCTCAATGTTCAACCACGGAAACGTACGATTGCCTCAAGGACTGGAGCAAAAGTTGAGACCGATGTTTGTTCCGCCGGAAATTCACCGCGGGCACCATTAGAATTATACTGATGCCACCAATCGAAACCTTAGTTTTCATCCGACTTGGGTGGGACGGCCTGTGGGAAGCTACCGGCTCACGCCCAGT
>ERZ724569.51-NODE-51-length-43185-cov-3.195341_pt1 | contig 43185 bp, 39 predicted proteins | sample MGYA00375863_ERZ724569 | MGnify/ENA primary metagenome ERZ724569 (study PRJEB28725, sample SAMN03264850) | marine sediment metagenome | biome: marine pelagic biome; feature: marine oligotrophic desert; material: marine snow | place: Pacific Ocean:North Pacific...
TAGGTACTCAATGTCATAGATACATAGAGAAATGCTTGGATTGTTTTTTTTGTATTTTCTAGTGATATAAACAGTAGATAAATAGCAATTAATAATGTTGTAGCTAGATAGCTAGCTGTAACATTCACCTGCTGGAAAATCGTCGTAGGCAATAAAGTTTTGGTACTTGTTATCGAGTTTTCGTCACTAGCTTGCAAGGGGTGCATTTGAACTATCCCATACAGAGAAATGAACAAACCCGATAGAACAATAAAAAACAGCACACGCTCAATAGACAAGCTTTTGAACTGAAACAAACCAAACAGAAAAATAACGCCTGCAAGGATGTATAAAATTCTGAATAACCAAGTCACAGGCTCAACCACACCCGCTATGACAGCCGATAATAAAATGCCGGCTGGCAGCATCAATAGGTAAAGATAATTTTTGGGTAAGGTAATCTTGTCACTACTGGCCACATGCCAGAGCATAAACCCAATAACCAATGTTGCAGCAAACCAAACCGAAATATTAAATGGTAAATCAAAACCTGTACCACCAATACTCGATGTAATGTAAAACGGCGAAACAACAAATAATAAAAACAGCAGACCTTCAAGAATTCTGCTGGGCGATAAAGATTGGTTTTGCATTGTGCAATATCCTTTTGGCTTTATTTATTCAATTCACATTGGCTTCAAATCAAACGCAATACAAATACGTTCCTCATCTGAGCTGAATGGAATGGTGCGATGGAAGCAGGATGAGGGAAACATCACCAAGTCACCTACTTCTGGAGCAATAGTCTTTGTGGGAAAGTTGTCGTGTTTTTTTGGGTAATCGTCACCATGCGTGCTTAGCTCAATACTACCTTCATGTTCGTGCTGCTTATTTTTTGGTAATGACAAGTACAGCGAACCACTGACCCAACCTTCCTCATGAATATGGGAAGTCAGGTGACCGCCACTTTTCATTTTCACATACCAGGAGCTGGCGAACTCGGTAGTTTTAGGGAACCCTTTCACAAACTGGCAGTTTTCACCTGCAAATGTTTGACGATACCGTTCCACTGCCTGAGCGACATATTCAGCCAGTTGTCGGAAGGAGGCTTCAGGGCGTTTAAATAAATTCCCAGAAGATTGCACACCGTTGTAGAGTCTTCCCTGCGACTTTTCATCCACATCGCAGGTATGAATATCTTGTAAAAGCTGATTTAAAAACACAGTATTGTTTTTTATCTCAGGTATTTCAGTATGAAACACAAAGTCCAGTGGATTTTTACAGAAGTTGTAATCATTCTCGGTGCCAAAGTTTTCAGCATAATGACCAGCCAGCGTGGCTAAAAATGGCGAGTTATCTTTACTGCGTTTTAATGCATCAAGGCCGTTTTTAAACTCCTCAAACTGCCCTGTTTTATACAGACAGTATAAAGAACGCTCCTGCCAGTCAGCATATTGTGAGCGTTGAAAATGTTCCAAGGCACCCTGCAAATCACCACTATCATAAAGGTAAACCGCCAAACTATAGTTTGCCATCGGTAAATCAGGATTGAGTTCTAAAGCCCGTTTATAGGCAGCAACGGATTCTTCATAGCGGCCTTGATCGCGTAACACTTCACCCACACTACGATGCACATCTGCATAATTCGGGTTGAGTTCTAATGCTTTGTTATACGCAGTAATGGCTTCACCTAATTTGCCTTGGTTTTTGTAGGCTGTGCCTAGGTTGAAGTAAATCTGAGCATCCGAATGAATGGCCAGTGCCCGCTTGTATGTGTCGATAGCTTCAACCAACATGCCCTGCTCTTGTAAAACAACCCCCAAGTTCACTATGGCTTCATAAAAGCCTGGTTCCAGATCGATGGCTTTTTGATAATTCTGACTTGCTTGGGGATATTGTTTTAAGGCTTGATGAGCAATGCCCATATTATAATAAGCGTCGACCAAACCAGGTTTGATACTAACGGCTTTTTTATAACTTTGAATGGCTTCTTCATGACGATTCATATTGGTCAGCAGCGCTGCCACATTAAAATGCATCTCAGCAATACTTGGATCAATTTTTATCGCTTTGCGAAAAGCGTCGACAGCCTCTTTGGTTTTATTTTGTCCGGCGAGAGCATTACCGTACAAGTTATGCAAGACAAAAGCGTTAGGAAACTGCTTTAACAATTTCTTCGCCATTGATTCTGCTACTGCTAGCTGGCCAGAATTCAAAGCATTCACAATGGGTTGAATTTCAGCTTGAGATACTTGTCTTAATGAGGCATTTTTTTTCATGTTGAGCTCAGGGTCTTGAATTCAGCGGTTAGAGGTATCATTTAAAGCAGTTGAATGTAGCGTAGGGAATTTCTTCCCGCAACACTTGATTAAGCATCAAACCTCACAGTCATTGACTCATTTACTTTAAGGTTAAAGAAATCAGATGGATACAGTAACACAAGCTTTACTCGGTGGCGCCGTAGGGTATATGGTCGCGGGTAAAAAAGCCCCACGAAAAGCGGTGTTATGGGGAGCAGCGATAGCTGTATTACCTGATTTAGATATTTTCATTCCTCATGAAACCGATTTAGCGTCCATGACTTTACACCGTAGCTGGACACACTCCTGGTTTGTGCAGACAGCTATTGCTCCTTTACTAGCTATGTTATTCCATCGTTTCGACCGGAATAAAACGTTTAGCTACCTTACATGGTTTCTCCTTACCTGGTTAGCTTTGACAACTCATTCCGCTCTTGATGGCCTGACCGTCTATGGCACGCAGTTATTCTGGCCGCTCATGCCAAGCCCGGTCTCTGGTGGCAGCGTGTTTATTATCGATCCCACCTACTCTATACCCCTATTAATAGGGATTTTGGCAGTGTTACTTTCCCCTGATAAACCGTTCAGTCACAAACTGATGCGTTACACCTTTGGGTTTAGTTGCTTATATCTGACGTGGGGAGTATTTGCTCAGCAGTGGGTGGAACACGAAGCTGAAACAGCTTTCAAAGAACAAGGTATCGAGATTGACCACATGCAAGTTTCAGCGACGGCGTTTAACACAATTTTGTGGCGAGTGGTTGCCGTCAATGATGCTCATTACTACGAAGGGTTTCACTCTTTATTAGAAGGGAATCAGCCCATCATTTTAAAGACATACCCACGTGGTGCCGAACTCATCGATAAGGTGGATCATTACCCAAGCTATAAACGCATCAACTGGTTCACCCGTGGTTTATTCAAGCTTGAGCTGCAAAGTAATCAAGTGATTGTTTCAGACTTACGCATGGGTATGGAGCCAAGTTATTTTTTCCGCTTTCAAATTGCAGAAAAACAACAGCAACGGTTTATGCCCGTTACGCCAAACCGGTTTCCAACCCAGAGTCATCGACGGGATGGCGTGCGTTGGGTGTGGCAACGTATCTGGAATCCGGCTGTAGAATTCAATCCACAGCTGAACTAGATAAACACCTATAAACAACACTTTTAACAGGTTTTCTGTATTGGTTAATTTTGATGTAATGGTGTCATGACACAGACAACTGAAACCAACTTCACTAACGGCCTGCTGAACTGGCAGTTTGATAATCAATTTGTTCAGCGTTTACCCGCCGATCCAGAAACAAAAAATTTCCGGCGACAAGTGTTAGGTGCCTGTTATTCCTATGTCACGCCAAGGACAGTCACATCCCCTACGCTGCTGGCTTATTCAACTGAGATGGCTCATGAACTTGGCTTGAGTGATGAGGATTGTCAAAGTGGGTTATTTACAAACGTCTTTGTAGGCAATCAGAAACTCAGAGGCATGCAGCCTCATGCCCAATGTTATGGTGGTCACCAATTTGGCAATTGGGCTGGTCAACTGGGTGATGGCCGAGCGATCAATCTTGGTGAAATCATCGGTGAGTCGGGTCAACGTTGGAGCTTACAACTTAAAGGCTCTGGTGAAACTCCTTATTCACGCTCTGCTGATGGTCTGGCTGTGTTACGTTCTTCGGTGCGAGAATTTTTATGTAGTGAAGCCATGTACCATCTTGGCGTACCGACCACTCGTGCATTAAGTCTGATAACGACTGGTGACGAAGTCATTCGGGATATGTTTTACGATGGACGGCCACAAAGCGAACCCGGTGCTGTGGTGTGTCGGGTTGCCCCATCGTTTCTACGTCTCGGCAGTTACGAAATCTTCAGTGCCCAAGGCGATATTAAAACCTTAAAAACACTGGTTGATTACACCATCGAGTCTTTTTTCCCCCACTTAGGTGCACCAGGTAAGCAAACCTATTTAGACTGGTTCCAAGAAGTGTGTGAACGCACAGCCGATATGGTGGTGGACTGGATGCGAGTCGGTTTTGTGCATGGTGTGTTTAATACTGATAACACGTCTGTTCTTGGTCTCACCATTGACTATGGTCCATATGGTTGGATTGATGACTACGATCCTAACTGGACCCCAAACACCACTGATGCTACCGGCAAACGTTATCGCTTTGGTGCTCAGCCACAAATTGCTCAGTGGAACCTATTACAAATGGCCAACGCTATCTATCCTTTAATAGAGGATGCTGAAGCCTTGAGAAACATTCTCAACGACTATGTCACACTCTACACGGATAAATGGCAACAAATGCGGGCAGATAAATTGGGCTTAGCTGCGTTTAAAGCAGCTGATGAAGAGTTACATCAGGAACTGAATCGTATCATGCAGCTCACCGAAACCGATATGACCCTATTCTATCGGCATTTAGCTGATGTCCGCATCGAAGATAAAGACAAAACAGATGATGAGATTCTTTCGCCCATCATGGTGGCTTTTTACTCACCGGATACATTGACTCAAGCAGACAAAGAAGATATCGCACAATGGCTAAGAACCTATCTTGGTCGTGTTGAGGAAGACGGTATCAGCGATGACAATCGACAGAGAAAAATGAATGCGATCAACCCGAAATATGTGTTGCGTAATTATTTGTCACAGCTGGCCATTGATAAGGCTGAGCAAGGCGATCCCAGTCTCATCAACGAACTATTAGATGTGATGCGCCATCCCTATGATGAGCAACCTCAATATGAACAATACGCGGCTAAACGCCCTGACTGGGCCAGGAACAAACCCGGCTGTTCAATGCTCTCATGTAGTTCATAGTCAATGAATAAGGAAATGACAGTGAAACTCGCCAAGACACTCTCCGCGTTTGCCCTTGTTTTCAGTAGCCAGTTTATTGCTGCAGATATCACTCGGGATAAAGACCTGACCATCGAAAAGTTAACAACAGATATTTCTCTTGGTTGGGGAATGGATTATCTGAATAACAAAACCCTACTTATTACCAGTCGCGAGGGTCAGTTATTTCAATACGATTTTGACACACACCAAAAAATGGAAATCCAAGACTTACCTGAGGATATTTTGGTAGAGGGTCAAGGCGGTCTGTTTGATGTTAAACACGCACCAGACTTTGATAAAACAGGCTGGATTTATTTCAGTTATGCCAAAGATGTCGATGGCAAAGGCGCTACTACACTCGCCAGGGCTAAACTGGATAATAATGATCTCATAGACTGGCAAGAATTATTGGTGACTCAATCTCGCACTGGTAACGATGTCCATTATGGCGGTCGTATTACTTTTGATGGCCAAGGTCATCTTTTCTTATCTGTGGGTGATCGTGGCGAACGTCCAAATGGACAAAACTTGATGACTCATGCCGGCAGTATTTTACGATTGAATATGGATGGCACTGCAGCATCTGATAATCCATTTGTCGGTCAAGACAAGGCTCTAGCTGAAATTTGGAGCTATGGCCACCGCAATCCTCAAGGTTTGTTTTATAACCAACAAACTCAACAACTGTGGGAAATTGAACATGGACCTCGCGGTGGTGATGAGATCAACTTAATCGAAGCCGGTAAAAACTACGGATGGCCAGAAATTTCTTACGGCAAAGAATACTGGGCGCCACTTTCCGTCGGCCATGGCACACATCAGGATGGTATGGAACAACCAGTGAAAACCTATATTCCATCTATCGCCCCAAGCAGCCTTATTCAATATCAGGGCACGTTGTTTCCTGAATGGCAAGGTAAACTTATTTCAGGTGCACTCAGCTTACAACATTTAAACATTGTCAGCCTTAATGAGAACAATCAAGTTGTTGACGAACAGCGTTTATTAGACACGCTCTCCAGCAGAATTCGTAACGTCATTGAAGCACCCGATGGCGCTTTAATCATCAGTACGGATGCTGGCGCTGTATATCGAATTTCACCTGCACTTTCAGCAGAAAATTAGAGCTAGCCAAGACTTAGTTGTCAGCACAGAATCTTAATCTATTAAGATTCTGTGCATTATTTTTAACGGTTTCTTTTATCAAAAAAAGATAAAAATCACCACACGATATGTTCGGCATAACAAATAGCTACACCCTAAACGCCATAGGGCATGTCATCACACCATGCCCTTTTTTCTTAAGCTCAGGCTGAATATTGGCCTGATAACTGAGTTGCTAAATAATCTCTGTGCTTCTCTTCCATAAAGGCATCAGTGATACCGTAATGACTGAGTTTCATCGTGTAAAAACGATCAAAATAATCTTGCACCGTCTGTTCAATTTCCTGATTAAAACCAACAGAAGCGGTGACAGTACTGCCATTAGTGCGTTGTGTTACTCGACCATCATTCAGTACAAGCTCACCATTTTTAAACACTTTTTCAGCATGGCGGAACATAATCGATTTGTCGTCTTGTTCACGATAAACAGCAATGTCAGCTCTTGACCCTGGTTGTAACGTCCCTCTGTCATTCTGCCCCAGTAAACGGGCAGGCGCCGCTCGGGTCATAATCGCTATCTCATACAAACTGAATTCTTTTTTCAGATCTTTTAATAAGGTCATTTCAGTAATTTCAGGATGCAGATTTTCCAAACAAGCCATGCGATACTCATAACTCATTAATAAATGTAATAAGTCTGGGTAACGGGTAAATGGCGCACCATTTGGATGATCAGTAGTAAAAAACAATCGCCATGGATCTTCTGATAGTAAGAATATCTCCAGGCCAATCGCCCACTGCAAGCCATTCACAAAGCTGGTTTGTTTGTATTGATAAGGCACGATACCACCACTGCCCTCATTCTCTGCATGCCAGACGTGCCATTTATTGGGACTGGCATCGCCACGACGAGCAAACTGTGCCATAACATCACCTGATAAGGTGACCGTTTGACCAAATAACACTTGCCCGACATCCATCGTAATATTCGGATAACGATTAAATGCTGCCATCAACTGAGCCGCAGCAGAAGAAAAACCAAACTTACCTTCGTTGCCATAGCCATAAAACTGCACATGCGCCAGATGCATTGGCAATCCCTGCGCCGCTTCCATCGTATCGACAATCGTCTGGATGTTGCCGGGCGTTCCCAAGTTATTACAATGAACATGGACAGGATGTGGTAAGCCAGTCTGTACAGCAGCTGTCTGCAAGGTTTGTAATAACTGACGTGACGAAATGCCGTAATCACTTAAAACATCGTCTAAATCAAAGGTTTCGGCACCCTCTTTAAATGCTTGTGATCCACCGGCGTTAATCACTTTTAAGCCTAGGGCTTTTGTTTTATGTAGCGTCCAGGCCACATAATCATTGATTTGTGACTGGCCCGCGCCACCACGGATTAAATTCACTAATAAATCATCACTACCAAGGATGGCCAAAGCCGCCGTATCAATAATAGGAATATCAGCAAATTCGGCATGCACTTGTGGTGCATTAACAGGCAACATCGCTGGTTCAACGACCATGCTGTAGCCCATTTCAGTGTATTTATAACCGGTTTCGAATGAAGACCAACGCGCATTAGAGAAAGGTGTGACAGCTTGTCGCATCAAATGACTACGATGCTGCTCTGGCAGCAATAATCGAGCTGTGTTGACGTTACCCCCAGCAATATGACTGTGTATATCAATGCCACCGGCCATCACAATGTCACCCTTCACATCATAGATGCTGGCTTTCTGCTGTTGATCCAAGTCTGGTGTGTCACAAATTCTGTCCTCTTTGAACCAGATATCACGAATCTCGCCATTCCAATTCTGAACAGGGTCAAAGGCACGGGCGTTTTTGATACAAGAATACATAAAACCTCACTGACGCTTGATAACACAGTCTGATAAAGCAGCTTGGATGGCCACTGACGAAAACGGTGTCGTACTAATAAACTCGATCAGGCTCTCCTTCACCAGCACCGAGTTTTGGCTAAAATGAAGCTCAGTGTTGACCTGATTGATAAAAAGTGTGCCCATCTCGGTACTGACAACCGCTTTGAGCCGTTCAACTTCCGATTCACGGCAAAACTGTAATAAGGCCGACTCATCGAATTGATATGTATTGTCGAAACGAAAACCAAGGCTTTGCCAACCATCGTCTCGATGTTCATAAACATCAAGGCCACTTTCAGCCTGTTGTTGGCTACTTTTCTGGTCATGTCTGGGCTCAGGCACCTTTTGCCAAACAGCACGTTTGAATGAAGAAGGCCTATCCAGAAATGAGAGTGATAGCTCGCCCCACTCTGTATGATACGTAGGTGTGCTATGAGACTCGAACTTATGGAGAAAATTCTGCATCGATACTAAGTCTGCTTGTTGCTGATCATCATACTTATTCACGACAATCAGATCGGCCACTTCTAATTGCTGCAAAAATATCTCATGAGTGATGTAACGCTCATCACTAAAATGACGAGCATCGACTAAGGTAATGGTCGCCGCTAAATCAATCCAGTCTCGATATTGCCTGCTTGTGAGGATATCCAATACTTCTTTAGGATGACCGAGGCCACTAGGTTCAATCAATAACCTATCTGGCTGCACTTCCCGTAGGATCTGATTTAACGCTACGGTGACAGGTAAGCCTGCCGTGCAGCACATGCATCCGCCCGGTACTTCTTTGATGATTAAGCCATCAGATTCGGAGGAATCTGACGATAGCAACGCTTTATCCAGCCCCACCTCGCCAAACTCATTCACCAGAACGGCCCACCTCTCAGTTTCTGGCTTTTTCTTGAGTAAGGACATAATCGCCGTTGTTTTCCCTACGCCCAAAAAACCGGTGATGATATTTGTCGGAATTGGCTGCACGGTGTCAGCGTTCATGAAAAGCGCTTACCTTGCGCCACAGTAACACCCCAAACACCAAACTCAGTAACAACAGTTTCAGAGAACCCTGCCAGATAAATGCAGCATTATCAGGCTGGTAATTAAAACTGGGGATATCAGCAAAATCTGTTTTTTCAAAAGCGGTATCGAAGAAATAAAATGACCAGAAAAAATTACGTAATGATTGTTGATACTCTTCAACTTGCTGATTGAAATCAACATTCGCTAACATATCGCTATTCGCCAAGCGATTAAAACTGTATTGCATCGTCATTACCGGGGAAAACCATGAAAAAGCCTGGCCTTGCTGATGACTGGCTAACTGACTCTGGTAACGTTTTTCGACCAGGTCGCTAACCACGACATCACTCATCTGCTGTTGCCCGTAATACCAACGCCAGTCAAATTCATCACCCAACGGGGCGGTAGGCGTCCATTGTGGAAACTTCGCGAGATAAGCCTCAAAGTCAGCTTTCTTATCTTTATCCCAGCTATCATTCATATATTGACGCTGCTCAAACACGATCGCTGCATCTTTCCCAGATTCTTGTTGTTGAATTTGATAAAGATAAGCCATACTCGGCACAATAAATGTAAACACCAGCCAAATACTGATGAGTGACAGATAATTGAAACTGGCTTCTTTATTCAAAAATACAATCCAGCCACAAATCAGCCACCAACACAGTTGATACAAAACAACTTGTAGTAAGACTGCCAACCAACTGCTATCTATAGTGACCGATGTCATCCATGTGGCTAACACTAATAATGTCACATTGACGGTCAATACCATCAATGCGGGTACAGCCATCTTTCTGAAAATTAACTGTGTACCCTTCGATACCTGAGCCACTAACATTGGCCAGCGACCGCTACTTTTTTCATCGGCCAATAGATTGATAGTCATTGCGCCAATCAATAGTGGCATCAGGTATAACCATAAAAAGGATAAATCAAATTGACCAAAACGCTGAGCGTCAGTATTGCCAAGCGCGTTAGCATTCACCTGACTCTGTAGACCTAACAATCTGACACGTAAATGATTGGCAGACTCATCACGTTCACCCCGAAACAAGGCTGACCATGCCTGCGGTACCTGAGCAACGGGATGAAATAAGTAATAGCCCATATAGCCAAGCTGTAATTGTTGTTTATCAAACTGCTCTTGATAGTGCTCAATCTCATTCTGATAAAAAGCTTCAGCGAACTGATAATGATCTAATTCACGCTCATAGGTGGCCTGACTTAGACTAATGGCCACAACGCCTGCAACAAGATAGGTCAACAACAACCATTTATTTAGCCTGTTCGCCCAAAACAGTTTCATTTCAATAGCAAACAGATTCATAGACTCACCTTCGGTCTGGTAAGAGTAATGGCCGCCAACAAACACAGGAACCAAACCATAATAACGGCAACAGAAGCTGCCATGGTTGGCCATTCTTGTTTTAACTTCGTCGCTTCATAATCAAACTTGGCCAGTTCAGACCAATGTGACTGAGATATACGTGTCTCACGGTCCTTAGCCAGATCGACTTCATGGATATGGATATCATTCAAAGACTGAATTAATTGATAACGGTAGGCTTCAGCTGCTTGTTCGAACTCTCTGATATGCTCATAACTGGTACCACTGAGTTGGTTGGATAGTCGACTCGTTACCAGGTAAGGCGATATTAGGGACAAACCAGAAACCCAAGCATTTTGTTTGGCTATCTGAGCTAAAAGCTGCTCATATTGCTGCTCAAAGACTTCACTGGTTATTCTCTCACCTTCCTGCATCAACAATCCCTTCCAATTCACAGGCAAGTCTTCAACACGATCAACGCCATACGCTTGTAGTGTTTTCTCTCGGAAATCATTGAAATACGGATCATCAGGATCGTGATAGTCCCCGACTTGGGAAACATGTCGTCTTTATTGAATAGCAAATACGGCGTTATCTGGGAGAAGATAACGCCACTCTGCCACTGCATAAGCCAGCTTCGGTAGCACCACTACCATCACTAGCCATAATAATAAAGATGAGGATAGGCTCTGATTATTCCCTTGAGCTAAGGTCGATACCAATAAAATCAAACCGATCCATATCATGCAATACAGAAAATACAGTGCAAATAACATGGCAAAGCGTGCATAAACATCGCCACTCACTTCGCCTAGCACCAAAAACAATGCGGCCACAGAAAAAATCAGCGCCAGAAAGAGTAATGAAATAAATAAGAATGCTAATGCTTTGCCCATAATCAGTTGACGAAAACTCACACCAAGCGCAATTACCTGTCGTAATGTGCCCTGCTGACGCTCACCACTGATACTTTTATAAGCTAAGGCAATTAACACTAATGGCCAGACGACCAATATCAGCGTTGCTCCGGATAAATAACCCAACTGCATATAGCTATGGCTACTTAGATATTGCTTAAACTGACTGCTGTTTTGTCGATGTGCTTCTAAAAACAACACATTACCCACAAATGGGTTTACTCCAGCATCAATGAAACTTAATGGTGAGATAACACGAAACACCATGGCACCATAATGTGCAGCTCGGTGCGGGTGACGGTCCGGCTGAGCTTCCCACTTGGCATCATTGGTTTCCTGCCATTGTTGTTGTACCGCAATAAAATCTTGCTGCTGTTGCCAGTGGCTAAAAGCCACTAGCACAGTCAACATAAGCATCAGGGGTAATAAAATTTTCAGCGTTTTATGACGCCATTGCTCCACTAATTCGTGACGCGCTATCGTAAAAAGCATGTCCACACCCATTAAAAGCGATACAGGACAGAAACAGAGGCATTGATACCGTCACCAGGAGAATAAATAATGTCTGAACCATTCTGAGAATTATCATAGACATATTCATAATATTCGTTGAACAAATTATTCACTTGCAGATTAATCGTTCCCCAGCCAGCATCGTAGTCAACACTGGTATTAACCAGATTAAACTTACCGTACTTGCCTCCATCATTGGCTTCATTTACATAAGCACTAGCCTGAGCATCATAATGCACTCGCCAAGTAACGGCTGGGGTCACTTGATAACTCACTCCCATCGAGGCAGTGTAAGAAGGAATACTACGTAATTCATTCCCCTTATTCTCACCTTCTGTACGAATCTCAGAATCCGCAGTAGTAAAATTACCCCAAAGCGTGACGAGGTCAGTTACTCCCCAATTAAAGCCAAAGTCCAGACCTTTCCTCATGGTTTCACCAACATTTTGTGAGGTATTGTCAATGGTGACATATTCATCACTGGCTTTCTGTTGCCAATACGATAAACGTAATTCCAGATTATCGAGTGCCAACCACTTAGTGCCCACTTCCCAGCCATCATTCAACGAAACATCACGCTCCGAGCGATCACCTGCGGTATAGGCTGCTGCACTCGTTGGCGTTTGGAAACTTCTGCCATAGTTTGCAAATACGGTAACGCTGTCTGATGGGTAAAAGAACAAGTTTAATTTTGGCTGCATTATGGTGCCAAAATCATAAATATCTCTCTTCGTACCGGCAAATTTACCATCACCAGTAAATCTGTCTGCTCGAATCGCCACATTCCAGGCAAACCAATCTAATGGTGTATTGGCTAGCTCTAAATAACTACCGTAGTTGATAAAATCGAACTCATAATCTCTGAGTACATTTGAGTTATCACGTTGCCGAGCGTTATTAACTGTGCCAAATCGTTGCTCGATGACCTTCTGTTTCTCTACATTCACTCCCCAGTTCAGTGTCCAATCACGGTTTAACTGCCAGTTAAGAGAAGAAATAACGCCATAATGATCTTGATCATCATAACGATTTTGTAAGGAGTCACCTGCAGTAAATCTGACCCAACGCTCTCTTTCATAATGATTAAAGTAGGACTTTAACGACCAGTCCACACTATCGGAAAAAGCATGGTCAAAGTGCAAACTATAGGATTGTGTGTTTTTATCACCACCATCTTGTCTGGCATAGCTTGCTGAGCGAGTTGGGTGTTTTCTAGCCTCTTCTTGCGTTAAGTAGCCTGGGGCATCGGCATCATAGTCTGACGCACGAACAATCAAGCCTAAGGAGGTATCATCTGAAAAATCATAAAACCAACGACCAGAGACAGAATATTTATCCAGCTCAAAATTATCACGATAACCATCAGATTGACGGTAACCAAAGAAATAATTATGTCTCAACTTTCCGGTTTGTTCTCCCGCATAGGCTTGTACTTCACGCGCGTTATAACTGCCTGCAGTAACTTGTACTTCACGCCCTAAATCTGAACGTGTTTCGATGTTGTAATTACCAGCAACATTCAACAAACCATAACGTGGATCACTGGTGCCTTTGAAGACGGTGATATTACTGATATCTCCAGGAAATAACTGATCCATTTCACTGTAACCATTGTGTAAATTGGTAGGGATACCATCAATCAGTAACTTAGCATGTGGTGATGAACCTTCAGCAGCAAATCCACGTATACCGATATCGGTATTAATAATGCCTTGGTTATAACGAGCAAAATAAACGCCGGGGACTTTGGTGAATAATTCCATTGTGTTATTGATGTGACTTTGAGCCAACTCCTCACGTGAAATACTATCGACAGATCCTGCTAAATTCGTATCGCTATAATCTGGCGCATCGCCCACCACAATCATGGGAGAAATTGTTGCCGATGAGCTCTCATCAGCCAAGACTCCGACAGGAAATAATGCTGATAAGACAAGGCTGGTTATAAGGTTTTTTTTCACAGTAAGACCTTTAAGCTGAAAATTGGTTGAAATAGTGTTCTGTTAGATCAGGTAACGTCAGTTGTTCGTTTTTTATGAATTGTTTTAACTGCCCCTGACTCATAATGCCGATGTGATCAGATAGCTGATGTGCACAGAGCAAGTCATGTGTCACAATCAATACCGCTGTGCCCCGCTCTTTAATGGTGTTTACCACATCGATAAACTCTTGTGTCGCGACAGGATCAAGGCCTGAAGTGGGTTCGTCCATCAACACCAGTTTGGCGTGCTTGAGTAAAGCAAAGGCAATAGCCACTTTTTGGCGCATGCCTTTAGAGAAGCTGCCAACTTTGCGATCAAGTTGATGATCTGTGATGCCAGTTCTGATTAAAACATCTTTAATCTCACCCTTACTGACACGCATTTTGGCGAGTTCGGCTAGATAGGCGATATTTTCTATTGCAGTGAAACTAGGATAGAGATGCACATTTTCTGGGATATACATCATCTGTTCGCGGCAAGCCGAACGCTGCTGATACATATCCAGCCCATCTAAAACAGCACTACCAGAATCAGGTTTAACAAAACCCAATAACATATTGAGTGTTGTTGTTTTTCCTGCACCATTCGCTCCTAAAAGACAAAGAATTTCACCTGAAGCGACAGTAAAATTTAAATCATTAACCGCATGATTTTTTCCATAAAACTTGTTTAAATTACTGACTTCTAGCATGTCTAATTCGGTTCCTCGAGGCAGTTTTTAATGAGAATCAATCGTAAAATAGTGATGTATCATATCATTATGTACACCAAATAAAACCCAGTCTTTCTGGGTTTTATTTGGTTTGGCAGTTTTCACACAAGCCGTGAAGTTCTAGCTGTGGGCTATTAAGCTGAAAATGATTCTGTTGAATGCTTTTTTCCAAAGCTTCTATCAGCTTGGTATCAATACCCACTTCACTCACGGATTGGCAATTGTCACAAATCAGAAACTGCGGTGTTTCGTGTTTGTGATTACACGTGATGTGTGAGCAGGCCAAAAACTTATTCGTTGAAGCCAACTTATGCACTAAGCCTTGCTCAATAAGAAATTCCAGCATTCTGTACACTGACATAGCTGGTATTTTTTCACCCATTTTACGTTGATACAAATCAGCAAGTTCATAGGCTGACTGTGGTTGAGCATTTTCAAGCAAAAGCTCCAATACCACCTTACGCTTGGGGGTCAGCTTGCCTCCATGCTCAATACAACTTTTTTCGGCTTGATTAATTGCTTTTTTTGTATCCATATCGTCACTTTGGAGAGTAAGGTTCATCACTCGCTATCATCATTGATGAGCAACTAATGATAACGGAATTTTAACAGTTAACCCATCCACTCTGTAATGCCTTACATAAAATCAGCCGTATTCCTAGCTCAGGCAAAGTCTATACCGAGCAGTAAGCGAGGTGATAATGCCGTAGCCGATGGCGATCGATGCACCAGTGCTGGCAATGATGAGTTCGGCCATGCCTGACCTTTCATCAATAAAACATCACCAGGAGAAGCCTGTTGAATCGCTTCTTCATTGATATATATGCCCGACGTTTCATCTGGCAGACCATTGGCCCCAGCACCCAGCTTCGTTCTGTCAACATTATCTTCAGTTAACCACTGCGTGGTATTTCCTGCATAAGTGGATACCAAACGACACATTAATTTATCAACATGAAAGCGTGGACACATTGTTTTATTCAATAACTCCAGTCGCAAGCCTACATGACTCAAATCAAATAAGTCTGCAAAGATTTCCGCTATGGAGGCGATATCATTTTCTAAAGCAGTGTATGCCTGCTGCTTTAAAGAGACTCTCAACCATTCATGAACTTCAGAGGGTTTAAGTACCGCTCGGAATGCAAAGCTGGTGTGGGTATTGAGTAAAGCGGACACATCTTCTGTTATGGCCGCATTCAGTTGTCTTTGCCAAACAACCAGATTCACGAACTGATCATAAATATCTGCTAAATCAATGGTATCTGATGCATACTTGATGTGATTAATTGATTCGGTTTTGTTGATTGCTAATGCTGTCATTGTGATTGCCATGAAGGAAAAGGATCAGGTAATGTCTGCCATAGAGCTTTGCCTGCGAGCAGTTCCTCATCTGTTAATAAGCAGGCATCAAGCTGCTCTTTAACTTGTGACTCATTCAGGTTCTGGCCAATAAAGACTAATTCCTGACGCATGTCACCAAAGGGTTCTTGCCAATGTTCCATGATGACTTCTCTAGACTCTTCATCTTCAGGCCAGCGTTCTTCTGGTACGGCTTTCCAAAACATGCCAGCGAAACCATGATGAGCGATACCACCAGCCTGGCTCCAATGACCAGCAAATTGTGGACGGCTGGCTAACCAGAAATAGCCTTTGGAACGAATCAACTTACCGTCAGGCCAATCCTGATGCAAAAACAGATAAAACTTCTCAGGATGAAATGGCTTACGTGCAACATATGAAAAACTACTGATGCCATACTCTTCGGTTTCAGGTACGTGCTCACCCCTGGCCTCTTTTAACCAGCCTGGTGCTTGTGAGGCTTTCTCAAAATCAAACTTATGCGTAGCCAAGACTTTGTCCAGCGACACTTTTCCGTGCTCTAAGGGAATGATATCTGCTTGTGTGTTCAGACTTCTCAATATGGAAGTTAACTCTTCCAGATCCTCTTTTTTGCATAAGTCAGTCTTGCTAACAAGAATGACATCACAAAACTCAACCTGCTCAATCAGCAGATCGGCCACACTGCGCATATCTTCCTCACCGAGATGCTTACCTTTATCTTGAAGAAGTTCAGCTTCACGAAAATCTTTCAAAAAGTTGATAGCATCGACCACCGTGACCATGGTATCGAGACGAGCTATGGTAGAGAGACTATCACCCTCTTCATCCGCAAACGTGAATGTTTCTGCGACGGGTAAGGGTTCTGAAATGCCAGTTGATTCAATCACGAGATAATCAAAACGGCCTTCCTCTGCCAGACGTTTGACTTCAATCAACAAATCTTCACGTAAAGTACAGCAGATACAACCGTTACTCATTTCCACCAGCTTTTCTTCAGCACGATTGAAATCAACTTCATTGTTAAGCTGTTGTGCATCAATATTGATTTCACTCATATCATTCACAATAACCGCCACTTTTCTACCTTCACGATTATTCAGAATGTGGTTGAGTACGGTCGTTTTACCTGCCCCTAAAAAACCAGATAAAACAGTTACCGGCAGTCGATTATCGTTTGTCTTCATAACGTCGTTCTCTTTTTTCATTTATGTTCTTGATATCCGTGCTGTATTCCGCTGTGGGCCTAATCAGTAAGCGTTTTATACCAATAGGATCACCGCTTTCCAGACAATAGCCATACTCTCCTTGACGTATTCGCTGCCGGGCTTTATCAATTTTAGGAATAAGCTGACGTTTACGGTCTGCCAGTCTTAATGCTATCTGCGCCTCTTCTTCGAGTGTGGCTCTATCAGACACATCGCTGACTCTGCCATAGTTGATGTCTTGCTTTGACGCTTCAATTTCGTCTAGTGTCTCTTGTCGTAATTGAAGCAATCTGGCATCAAAGAAAGCTAATTGTTCTTCATTCATATAGTCATCTTCTGACATGGCCATTAGTGCTTTCTCATCCATTGCTAGGCTCCATCATCTGCACGTTTTTTGTAGTTAATTGGCGATTCCAGAAGTGCCCACTCATAATGAAAAGTGCTGCCGGGACGGTGATCCAAAACTCATAATATTCTGGTAAGAAAAATGTTGAAACTAAGGCGCTAATGCCCAAGCTCACTAAGATCATGGGTAAATAACTACCGTGTTGTATATATGAAAATGGCAAACTCAACAGCGCTAAAATGATGACGGGGATCAACAACAATAAATGCACCCACGGTGATTCAAATGAGCTGCTTGCAGCGCCAAATAAAGCCAAACTGATGATTATCGGTGTCGCTAAGCAGTGCACCAGACAAAGCCCTGAACAGGCGATAGCGATATTATCTTTCATCTCAACCTCACAATTAATGATATATCGTATCATATTGCCAATGATTGAATGATGCAAGAAAAAACAAAAACCTGAAATAACGGATACTAGATGCAGATAAAAAAACAGCAGATATTAGGAATAACGGATAGCTAAGACAAAGTAGATTTTTTTCTGACCTGCGACCTCTATCACGACTTCATCATCCAGCGTTTTACCCAATAACTGACGAGCTAATGGCGAGTCGATACTGATATAACCTTTTGAGGCATCAATCTCATCGGGCCCGACAATGCGATATTCTTTTTCATCACCGGCCTCTGTCTCGACCGTTACCCAGGCGGCAAAAAAAATCTGTGACTGATTATCCGGTGCTTGATCCACGACTTTTAAATCAGGCAGCCTTTTTTGCAGGTAACGAATACGGCGATCGATCTCACGTAATTCTTTTTTACGATAGATATATTCTGCATTTTCAGAGCGGTCCCCTTCTGCTGCTGCGGCAGACAATGCTTTAACCACATCACGACGCCGAGCCCAACGTTCCGTGAGTTCTTGATTAAGCAAAGCATAACCTTCTGCAGTGACATAGGGAGAAGAAGCCATATTTGGTCTCGAATTAAAAACAGCGAATTCTATCAGTATTTATCAGGCTTAATCAGCCTAGAGTGAGTGGCTTGTAATATCCAGCATCAATAACCTAAAAGGTTCACCACGTCTTTTACACTTTCGACTGAGTGCTGCAGTTTCATTTTTTCTTTATCAGTCAAATTGAGTTCGACAATGGCCTCTACTCCATTTTTACCTAAGATAGCAGGTAGCCCGATAAATAAATCGTTATAGCCATACTCCCCATGGGTTAACACTGCACTGGGAATCAATCTTCGCTGATCACGAAGTATTGATTCCACTGTTAATGCTGTCGCAGCGGCGGGCGCGTAATAACTGCTATAACCGAGTAAACTCACAATCTCACCTCCACCATGGGCTGTTCTGTGAATGATCTGCTCCAGCCGGTCTTCATGAATTAATTCTAAAACGGGTATACCTGAAATCGTAGTGTGAGTTGGTAATGGCACCATTGCATCCCCATGCCCACCGATAACCATGCCATTGACATCTTTCACACTGACACCTAATTCCATTGCGATAAAGGTTTTGTAGCGTGTGGTATCTAAAGCACCAGCCTGTCCAATAATTCGTTCACTAGGAAATCCGGTGATCTGTTTCACGACATGACACATCGCTTCAATCGGATTGGTCACCATAATCACAATAGCGTCAGGAGCGAGGTTTTTAATATGTGCTGAAGCCTGCTCAATGACAGCTTGGTTAATTTTGATAAGTTCGTCACGACCTGGATATTTGCCCGTCTGCGGATTTTTGCGACGGGGCACACCTGCAGAGACTACAACAATATCGGCATCAGCAATAATGTCAGGATTATCACTCCCTAAGATAGAGCAATCAAACCCCGCAGCAGGCCCTGCTTGCATTAAATCTAAAGCTTTACCTTCTGCCAGACTCTCATTGATATCAAATAAAACAATATCGCCTAATTCTTTCTGAGCCAACCATTGCGCCGTGGTCGCTCCCACATTGCCGGCACCATACAGTGCAATTTTATGTTTCACAGTAATACCTTATTAAATCTGGATCTGTTCCATTTACACATTAAGCTTATACTTCAGATCCTTGGCTTCATCGCCTGTCATTCCTCTGAATCCCCACTGATAAGGCGCCTGCTCATGAATGGTAATTTCAATATCATTAGGCGAAATGGCCAGTTGTCCTTCTATTTCACAAAATAAAGACCTGATAAGTTGTTTCTGCGTGTCTGGTTTTCGCCCTGACATCATATGTATTTCGATGACGGTATAGTCATCACTCCTGCCGCCGGGATAAAAGAAATCCTCTTTATCCATCGGAATAAAGCGATGTGCTCGTTTATCCTCAGGCAAACCAAGTACCGATTGCATACAAGAATGGATAACATCCGACAGTTGCATCTTGATTGGATTCAGCTTTTCTTTGATACCATAAATCACAATCACTTAATCTCTCCTTAATTGATAGCCAAGCTATTCAATCATGCATTGGCGGGCTTGTGAATCAGTTCACTCTGATGCATTTTTTGCTGGTTTATGTGCTTGTTGCATCCAAAATACGCTAAGTCAGATTTAAACCACCATCACATAACACGATTTCGCCGGTCAGGTAGGTGCTGAATATGATCATAGCTGCTATATGCGCAATATCTTCTGGGCTTGCACCTCGCTGCATCGGCGACTTCTCTTTCCATAATGACTGTACATCCAGCCAAGACGCTGTCATGGGAGTATCCACTAAACCAGGGGCAATAGCATTCACTCGAATAGCCGGAGATAAATTTAGCGCGAGCAGTTTTGTCATGTGATTTAACGCCGCTTTTGACGCAGCATACGGAATCGACGCCCCTTTTGGCCTGACGCCCGCGTGAGAACTAATATTAACAATACAACTAGGACAAGCGTCAGAAGCGGAAGCCCTCAAGGCAGACTCTGCTTCAGCGATTAACACCCAAGGCGCTATAACATTCACTTCATATAAATCACGCCAAACATCGGCGTCGGCTTGCTTCAGATCTTTATGCGGAATCATGGCATTGATACCCGCATTATTAACTAATACGTCCAACCGGCCGAACGCTGCCAGCACGGCCTCTATTAAACCTTTGGTTTGCTTTTGGTCTGCCAGATCAGCTTGAAAATAAGAGGCTTTCTTTAGCTGACTGGCGAATAATTTCCCCTCGTCAACTGAATTTTTAGAGTGTATAGCCACGGTGTAACCTTCATCAGCCAAACGTTGAGCAATCGCTCTGCCTATACCAGATGTTGAGCCGGTCACTAATGCCACGCGAGCACTATTTTGATTCGTCATTACTTTCCCATGAGTAGGTGCTGTGATCATCAGGGTCATTAAAAATGATGACTATCACATAATAAGACAGTCTTTAAAACGTGACTGAAAAGGCCTCTTTTCAATTATGTTTTTTAGTTTATTAAATTAAGACTCTATCACTGTTTCAGCTTTGCTTATTCTCTTCAAACACGACAAATTGATTTTTTCCAGCCAATTTAGCCTTATACATCGCGATATCAGCAGTTTTAATCATTTGTTTGGCATCAAGACTATTCCCCTGGCTGATAACCACACCAATGCTGGCTGAGATGGCAAGGGTCACATCACCAATAAATAACTCTTTCTGAATTAACGCCAGAATATCCTCAGCCACATTGATGGCATCTGATTTACTTTGTAACTGTGTGAGGGTCACGATAAATTCATCACCACCCAAACGAGAAACAGTATCAATCCCTTCTCTTACACAAGACAACAAGCGTTTACCGATTTCATATAACAATTGATCCCCAACATCATGTCCCTGTGTATCATTAACCTCTTTAAACCCATCAAGATCAATAAACAATAATGCTGTGTAGCTGTCATAGCGTGATGAAGCCAGAATCGCCTGTTCAAGCCTGTCCATACCTAACAACCGATTAGGTAAGTTAGTGACTGAATCATAATGAGCCAATTTCCGTAACTCATCCCGGTTATTTTCGAGCTGCTGGGCAGCCAGCCTGATGTGCCTGATGTATTTATTCATGAAGGTAGAAAATACAATCAGGATAATAATCACACACAAAACGATGACACCCGTAATAGGCAATATCTCAGTGATATACTGCTTTCCTGGCTGGTGAGGCTTCCATGTAGCATGGCCAATAACATTCCCATCGATATCTTTAATATCTTTAGCGATATAGTTTTTTTTCAATGGGCTATTGGTGGCTTGGATAGTGAGGTCATGTAAATGAAACTGTTTATCCCATTTTGTCAGGAGAGCCTGATCTAACTTACGAGTCATCATTAAGACACCATAAAGCTCACCTGTTTTGAGTTGGTCTGTTTGTTTATCTGCCACAATGACTGATGCAGCGATAACATGAATTTGACCAGAAATACTGATATACGACGTGATAGGCTCAGGCGATTCGTAATCGGTTTGTATGGCTTGATCAAGCATCCGTGCAAAAGCAGGCTCAGTATAAACCGAGCTACTAAGCTCCTCTCTTACGCCGTTTACGATACTGTCTTTTAGATTGCCGTCGTGTTCATAGATGATGACTTGGTTAATAGTAAAGGTATTGAATAAATAATCACTATCAAAGTTATCTTCGTAATATGATGCATCATCAACACCAGAAAGCGCCTCAGCCGCATCATTCCAGAAGCTGTAGTCATAAACCACTTTTCCTAAACTTTCACGCTCATTGTAAAAAACACTGTCGGAAACAGTTCGGGATGATGAAATCGCATTGTCATTCAAGTGATGGAATGACTGCACCATCAAATAGAGAAAGTAACTACCCAGAAAAAATAATAGTATGAATAAGCTATACATACTGGCTCTCATGTATTTCAACATAATATTGATTTGATGATTACTCATGAGAACCTCGTTAATGTCTTATTTATTTACTATATCAACTACATACATTACTTGCTCACAACTTGGTGTTGAGTGGCATAGTAAAATTGCTATGTTAAAAGTGAAAGAGACAACGAGAGTTATACCAAACGACTTCAGCATCGAGCGGTAAACTATGTTTTATATGGATAAAAAGAACCCGCTTAATTGCGGGTTCCTATTAGATGTTTAGTGGATAACACCACATACCAGACGAGCGCCACCGCCGCCTAAAGGCTTGGGATTATCGGAGTAATTATCACCGTTTTCATGAATCATCAATGAGCGGTTATGTAACTCTTTTAATTTAAGTTTTGGTGATAATACCGGTAAGGTGGCATCACCATTCTCATCAACATATAACGCTGGCAGATCACCTTTGTGACCTTCAAAACTCCATGGTTCAGCGTGTTGGCCTGTCTCGGAAGGATCATAATGACTACCAGCTGCACCGCCGGGCACTAATTCACCGTCTTTTTTCTTGGCGTCACAGGAAGCGATCTCATGCACATGGAAGCCATGTATGCCTGTTGGCAGGTTTTTTAAATCTGGTGTAAAAACGGTACCGTAAGGATGACTGCTGATAGTAACGGTGCCGACGCTTTCACCTGTTTTTAAATTGGTCATATCCACCGTAATATCATCTGCAGCAAAAGCCGTTGATGTCAGTAACAATGACGTTAGAAAAGCTGTTTTAAGTTTCATACCATCTCCTTTTGTGGTTGTAACAACTCACTATTCTGGACTGTCATTGTCAGGAGATGTTCCAATAGCATTGAGTCAACATAACATTAGAAGGCAATATCCAACGTGGCTGATAAGGCGTTATTCTGGTGGGAGTCTGCAAACTCCCCTGTGTAACCGACATTCAAAGACGTGCTTCCTGTCAGCTGCCCGGTAACCCCGAGAGCTAACTGTAAGCGATTATTATCCAGCTCCGGACCATCGATAGAAAAGTTTGATCCAGATATATTTTTAAAATTAGCATTCAGTGTTGAAACACTATCCATATGTTCATGCACATAGGCGATACTGGCAAAAGGGGTAAGAATCCGTTTATCCGCCATGTGGATATCGTGGCTTAAACGCACACCAATAGAGGTCAACAAGCTCTCGTCGGTTTCTTTATCTACACTCAGGTTGGCTGCACCAGCCCCCTTCTCATTAAAACTATCTCGTGTGCTGTGCAGATAAGAAACACCGGCAAATGGTGTGAAAGCGGTGTCTGCGTTGAGTGCAAAGTCCTTACCCGCCTCAATCGTGACATTGACGTCAAAACTATCGTAATCGGCTTTAGCCGTACTAACCGAAGAGCCCATGGTAACCGTGCGTAAAGCATCCACTTTATGCAAACCAAAGCCAAGGCTAGCATTAACGTAGATCTGATCCTGTTGCCAACTACCGTAAGTGGCCGCTTGGTATGAATCGATAGTGCTGTTACCTGAATAAGGATCAACATAAGTGTGGGCATAACTGCCTGCGACCCCCATCACAAACTCATGCCAATCAGCATCAATACCAAATGCCAAGCCGCTGGTTTGATAGTCAGCACCGCGTGCGTTATGGCTATCATCAATGTCGTTAAAACTGCCAAAGCCCTGTGCCCACCAGCCTCGTTGTTGTGGCAGGCAGGATGCTGAACCAGAATTCATACCACTAACGTTGAACTGATTATTAAGGGCCAGTGAGCCAGATCCACTTTGACTGCCATGATTGAATAATAATTGATTAAACTGTGAAGCTACGGAACGGGTGATCAGTTGGTTGTTGCTGTGCTGAACACCACTCAAACTATCAAAAGCTTGTCTTGCAGCTAAACTGGATAAGGGCGTGATCTGACTTACTAAATCACTTAGCTGGCTAGTGTTATCAATAGCCATTGCCACTGCTCGTTGGTTACGCGTGCTGGCCACATCACTAAAGTTAGTACTATTGCGAGTCAACTTAAGAAACACATTATTGTCATCATAACTCAAGGTCGGCGTTAAAAAGGCCAGATTCGCATTCACGCTATTAAAGTTGGTGCCGCCCAGCCCGCCTGTGGCAGTAAGAATCGTATAGTCTGTGGCATACGCATAGGTGCCAGGTGCCGCTTTCACAATGACGATACCGCTGGTTAACGTGGCGCTGCCTGTTGCATCGATTTTATCGCTATTCCCTGCTGCATTCACTTCTACATCGTAGTTACCGCCGCCACTAAAATCCACATCTCCCGACACATTGGTGGTGCCGATGGAATTACCGGGAGCAAAGGTACCGCCATTGATAAAGACATCACCCACGGTGCCAGTACCACCCAGCGTTCCGCCGCTATTCACGGTAGTCATGGAATTACTTATTGAGCCGTTGACTGACAGGGTACCTGAGTTGACTGTTGTAGCCCCAGTGTATGTATTGATGCCGATTAAATTAAAAAGACCTGTGCCCTGTTTAGTGAAGCTACCTGTGCCACTGATAGCACCAGCGTAGCTTGAAGCATCAGAACGATTAAAAATAAGCGAGCTATTGTTGATAACGTCGCCAGTACCTAAGGTTCCAGTCGTGCCACCATCGCCGATTTGTAGAGTGCCAGCAGAAATAGTTGTGATGCCTGAGTATGAATTATTTCCGGTTAAGATGAAGCTGCCAGCCCCTGACGAATCCCCACGAATGGCGTAGATAAAACAAATAGTTAGAGGCGAAGGGAACATTCATGGCAGTTCCCGATCTGATCTTTCGCCAAAAACACCTAACCATGAATGCTGCCATGAATGTAAAAACAATGCTCGCCGATTTCCTCTCATTTGTCACCCCCAAATGTATGCACAAAGCCCGATTTTTAGCTGTGGGGGCGGCAGTACAAAGCTTGATGCAGAATGGCCAATGCACGGTAACGGCTATCGGCCGTAATTTTGACAGTGAAACGTCAGAAAAACACGGCATCAAACGAGCTGACCGTTTGCTAAGAAATGAAGCGCTTCAAGCAGAGGCGCCGCTTATTTATGCCGCAATGACCCGCTTGCTGCGTCAGGGCCAAAAGCCGCTCATTCTGGTGGACTGGAGCAATGCTGACACCGAAAAACGTCATTTTATCCTGCGTGCCAGCCTGGCGCTGGAAGGTCGCCCACTGACGTTACATCAAGTTGTTGTGCCGATAGACGAGTATACGTGCCCACACGTACACAAGGCGTTTTTACACCGATTAAAGCAGGTACTGCCAGCAGATTTTAAGCCGGTGATTATTACCGATGCTGGTTTTAAAGTGCCGTGGTTTAAGCAAATACGTAAGCTCGGCTGGCACTACATTGCCAGAGTGCGTGGCAACCAGACACTGCAACTGCCTGGACAAAATGACTTTGTCACCGTGGCAAAAGTGTATAAAAAGGCGCGCTCCACGCCGCAGCTATTGGGTGAAGTTCAGCTGACCAAAGCCCGGCAATATCGCACTCAAGCCGTGCTGGTGGGCACCGGTTGGAAGCTGCGAAAATCCGACAAACACAAGCAATATAAAGAGCCGTGGTTGTTGGTCTCATCCTTGCCCAATTGCTTCGGTTACGCGACGAAGATTGCCAAATGCTACGGCAAACGCATGCAAATAGAAGGGAGCTTCCGCGACCAGAAAAGCCAGACCTATGGCTTAGGTAGCGAAGCCCACCGTACTTATAAACGCGAACGATTGGAAGTGCGGTTGCTATTGGCGGAACTGGCAAAGTGGTTGCACTACATGATAGGGCTGGCGGCAGAGCTGGCCGGGAAGCACTTGCAGTTCCAGGCTAACAGCATCAAGCACCGGCGCGTGTTGTCGTTTAACTATCTGGGATTACGACTATCTAAGGCCGCCCGGCTAGGTTTGACCGAAGAAGAGATGCAGGCTGCGAGGGAGAAAATCATGGTATGGGCAGCAGAGTCTGACTGGTCAGTCATCAAACTGGAAGAGAGCTGATACTATGGTCAAATTCGAGGGGATCCCTCAGTGCCAGCCCCTTGTTTAGTTAACTGACCACTACCTAAAATCACACCGTTATATGTGGTTGAAGTATTGTCGGACCCTGTTGTTAGTGTTTGGCCACTTTTTATGTCGACCATTCCACCCGTACCTCCCAGTGAACCAATGGTTAAGCTCTGGCTATCGACGGCTAGGGTACCGTTATTCACGCTAACGGCACTATTGTTGCCCAAAGCTGATAGATTCCTAGTCATTAGCGTGCCATCAATGACTGTGGTGCGGCCAGTGTAGATGTTAGAGTTCAATAAAACGAGAGTGCCACCACCTGATTTAACTAAATCGCCAGTGCCACTTAGAGTACTACTATAGAAGCTTGTCGCATTTGTCCCTATATTCACTATATACATGCTGTTGTTGATGATGTTTCCACTGATAGCTAGACTGCGCGTTTCTAATGTTCCTGCAGAAATGGTTGTATCGCCAGTGTAGTTTTTAAAACCTGCCAGGATTAGCTTCCCATCGCCCAACTTGGTTAATGCATTAGGTGATACGCCCCCAAACATACCGACAATAGTTCTAATAGTTGCCGTATGATCAGCATTTGTCACGGTATATGTATTGACAGGATTAGCAAATAGAACTGCATTGGCATTATTAGTCTTGGTCAATAAATAGCCATCGGAATTAAATGTTATATCTCCGACAGACTGAGCGGAATCCAAAGTTACTGTACCGCCTGTGCCACCAAACACTGCATTATCACCGTCTCCCCAAGCTTGGTTAGTTGTGCCTGAAGCATCACTAGTCCAGTTGGTAGACGTATTCCAATTTCCCGAACCCCCCACTGGAGACCCATTACCGCTGGTAGTATCTGTTCCATCCCAATAAAGCGTGTCTGCGGTGGCATAATAGCTCATTCCAAAATATATCAACGGCAACATAGTTTTGGTGAGTGATTTTAGTTTTCTACGAGGCGATTTTGTGAATATTTGGTTCGGTGATTTAATCTTGAATATTTGGTTCGGTGATTTCATCTTATTTCTTAATTTATTTTTAAACGAGGTTTGTAATTAAAGGTGTCTTCATGTGCTGGTAAGGTCACACTCAACATTTTTTGGTTTTCAGTTTATTTATTATCTTTATTAATCAATTAACTACAGATAAAAATAACTTTCTTTTGTCACATGCATACCCTCTATTTGGCAAAATTAGCTTGCTTGATTTTGTATGTTGAGTTGGCAAAAACTGATCCACGACATCACCTAAAGGGCTTAGTAAATTTAGGTAAAGCAGAAAGTGTGTATGCATTTCTCATATCCGATTTACCTGTGTAATCCAGCTCATGTAGGCATTGCTCCTGAGGCTTTCCGCTTTGATTCACATGATGTTAGGCAATCTTTAATTAACAAACTCATTAGCGGATGGAGCATAAAGAAATTTGGCATTAAAAACTATCAGCCAAAAGAATGATTTTTGAAAAAAGTGGAATTTTGAAATATTGGAGAGAATAACTGACAAAAGTCTCTTGTAACCATTTGAGTTACGTGGACTCTGTCAGCCATGATTGTAAGATTTATTGGACTTTTTGCTTTCTGTATTTAGCCACTTTATGTCTGTTGCCACAAAGCGCCATACTGCACCAGCGTCTTTTATGTGTTTTGGTGCGATCTAAAAACCACAGTATGCACTCCTCGTGTTCACATACTCTGACCAGATTAAAATCTACCTCTGCTAATAGTGCAGCGGCTGCTTCTGTTATCGGAGCAAAAACTTGTTCGACCGTATCCTGCTTATAACAACGGTGTTGCTGCCATTGCCCTTCCGCATTTTTTTGCAGACGGACCCAGCTCAGCGATGCATCAAGAAAAGGTTCTAAAGACTTAATACTGTCTAGCGAATCCCCTTTCTTTTTTACCACCAGCTTACGAATGACTTCTCTTAACAATCTTGCAGTCTTGAGTAACTCGCCTTGCTTAAACGTTTTATGTGAAGTGAGCTTAATATTCGCTACAGTTTCCAACCAATAAATAACATCTTCATCCGTTTGCCAAAAATCGTCCTGCTGTTTATTCACGATAGCCACTGTATTCAACATATCCAATACAGGATGATCAGCAATAACAATAGGCTTTCTGGTTATATTTCTAGCGTTGGTCATACCTTCTCACTCAGTTTATTCACATAATATTGTAACCATTAAAACCACAATTGACTAGTTACATAAAAACTCACATACTGCACTGAACATGTAACCTGAAAAGTTACATTTTAGAAGTTACATAATAAAGGAGAGAAGAATGACTAAAAACAGACATCATCCTATTCGTTATAAATTTGTAGAGACTGATGGTGTGAGGTTGTTTTACCGTGAAGCCGGTGATGACAAATTACCCACACTCTTATTGCTACATGGTTTTCCAAGTTCATCACATCAATTCCGTGAACTCATTCCCTTGTTAGCTGATAAGTTCCATATTATTGCGCCTGATTTACCTGGCTTTGGCTTTACTGAGGTGCCTGCTACTCGCCACTACACTTATAACTTTGATAGCTTGGGCGACACATTGGTGAAATTTGTTGATACGCTGAAGCTGGATAAATACTCCATCTACGTATTTGACTATGGTGCCCCTGCTGGTCTGCGTCTGGCATTAGCTTATCCGGAACGTGTAACCGGCTTTATCTCACAAAATGGTAATGCTTATATGGAAGGTCTAGGTGATGCCTGGGCACCTGTTCAAGCATATTGGGATGAACCAAATGCAGAAAATCGTCAGGTAGTACATGATGCTATTCTTAATCTGGAAGGTACACGCTGGCAGTATGCTCATGGAGTAGAAAATGAGGAGTTGTTAGCACCGGAAGCTTATTATCTGGATACATTTTTATTTGAACGTGGAGGCAATAAAGAGATTCAGTTAGACCTGTTTCTTGACTATCAAAATAACCTGAAAATCTATCCCAAGTTTCAGCAGTTCTTTCGAGACACTCAAATTCCATCACTGATTATCTGGGGTAAACACGATCCTTTCTTTATCCCACCCGGTGCAGAGGCTTATAAGCGAGATAATCCAAATGCCGTGGTCGAGTTACTAGAGACCGGCCATTTTGCTCTGGAAACCCATGTTAGCTACATCGCTCAACGTATTCGTGAAGTTATCGGTGACGAATAGTTCTGATATACAAAAGCCGCTAGTTTTTTCTAGCGGCTTTTTTTGTAGCTTTATTTGCGCATAAGTTATTTCATCTAGTGCTTTTTAATATAGTTAGTAATGACTTGTGCTGATTCTTCTATACTCAGCTTCTCTGTCTCAATCACAATTTCAGCATGTTCCGGTTCTTCGTACACATCACTGATGCCCGTAAAATTTTTCAGCTCACCTTGAAGTGCTCTTTCATAACTTCCGGTTGTATCTCTTTTTTTACAGGTTTCAATATCCGTTTTCACATAAACAACAATGTTATTTTTCACCATATTTCTTAATGCTTTACGTGATTCTTTATAGGGACTAATAAAAGAAACGACAGTGGAGATGGAATTATTTTGTAACGTTTTGATTAAGTGCCCCACTCTACTTAGATGTCTGTTACGTTCTTCTCTTGAAAAGCCGATGTTAGGAATTAGATCACGAATATCTTTGGAGTCTATTCGTTCGATGGGTATTTGCATTTTTTCTAATTCAACGTAAACAGCATCTGCGATAACTGTTTTCCCGGATGCGGGTAAACCTGTAAACCAGAGATTAAATGGTTCAATGCGCTTTTTCCCCCATTTGACTTTGTGCCATACCCGTTCATGTCCCCAGTAAAGCGCAATTTTCAATACACTTTCGAGCAACCCGGCCACAATAGCCAGATCAAGCCGACCAAAAAATACATAAACGATAATCACTGTCGTCGTCGTTGCGACCAAGCGCCACGTAATGCCTTTAATAATTGACCGCGTGTTGGTCTCTTTGAACATTCTGATTGCTTCCCTACTTTAATTTTATGTCTAATATCTGAAGTTAATTTTCACCTGATTATTTCATCACTTCGTTGCAGAGAAACCCAGCATTATCATCTCAATTTTACTAACGATTTGAATACTTAAATTTGACATCATATTGAAGGTCCATGCTCTGTCGCGATTAATTAAAACTCAAACAAAGCATGATAACCATAGATCATGGATAAATAATCGTTCTATCGAATATGTCAGTCAACACGCCAAGAAAATTACTTGGTTTTAAATCGTTCACATTTTTAATCTGAAAAATTCGATTCTATGCATGAACTTTAAACACATTTAGTACCCAACTAGATAAGGAGGATAAGTTATGCAAAATTCAACCACCACTCTGCAAGGCAAAAAAATTGCGTTTCTCGTGACCGATGGTTTTGAACAGATCGAATTGACTACGCCTTGGGAGCAAATCAAACTCGCAGGCGCTGACTCGGAACTCATTGCACTCAAAGCAGGGAAAGTTCAGGGCTACAATCATCTCGACAAAGCGGATGCTTTTGGTGTCGACAAAGCTATCTCTGAGGTATCAGCCAGTGATTATGATGAACTGGTATTACCTGGAGGTGTCGCCAACCCGGATGCACTTCGAACTGACTCAAATGTTGTCAATTTTATCCGTGATTTTTTCAGTCTACACAAACCAGTTGTTGCCATATGCCATGCGCCTTGGACATTGGTAGAAGCCGATATTCTTAAAGGTAAGACGCTTACCTCTTGGCCAAGTTTAAAAACGGATATTCAAAATGCTGGAGGCACTTGGCTAGATGAAGAAGTGGTAGTCGATAATGGTCTTGTGACCAGTAGAAAACCCGATGACCTGGATGCATTCTGTAGCAAAGCTATTGAAGAGTTTGCTGAAGGTAAGCATTAGTATGGCTAAATGCTGATCTCGTTGAAAATAGAAAAAAGCCCTGCTGATTTCAGCGGGGCTTTTTTGTGTATAGCTTAGGCTTGTTTACTCTTACGACGTAAACCGACCATGCCTAATATTGCTGGGCCAAACAAGAAAGCTGCTGCAGGGATAGGTACTTCAGAAACGCCAGGCGCTCCACTTTCTAAATTTGAAAAAGCCACTTCGCCCAGAGACGTCATGAAAACTGAGTTACCGGTTACATCAAACTTAAAAAATTGAGCCGTAACAAAGTTAAACGATAAAACATCGGCAAGATAGTCTTGATTGAGCAGATTTTTTGTCAAAGAAAAAGTCCCCAACGAGACTTCATCTGAAAAAAGTGAATCAGTGGCATATGAAATGGAGACGCTTTTCGTACCAATCGATTCTTCATTCCAAATTGCAATTTTATCTACAGAATAAAGTGCACCAAGATCGTAGATGAGCGTGTCTGTCTTGTTGCCACTTTTTGAAAACCATTCTTTCTGATGAGCTAGGTATGAGTGTTTTGTTGTCGCTGTAAACGAATCAAAATCTGTCGTGCCGCTTGTGTATGTGGCATGAAGTCCAGATTGGTTAATCGTTGTGTAAGGATTATTATTCACAGAAGACTGTGTTTTTGATGTAACTGATTTTGCACCGATGATTGTGCCAGCTGAAACGGCATGAGAGAGGCCCAGTGCAAGAAGGCCGGATAAGAGAAGCTTTGCTTTCATGGTAAACACATTCCTGATAGTGCAACCCAGCCCTGATACATTATTTGCATAGCTGTAGGCTTTCCGTCCCTGACTCACATCAAGTTTGGCCGTTATTTAAATGTTATATTTGCCCAAACGGTAGGCAAAATAAAAATATCAGGAGATTTAATTGTGCACTATTGTACTTAAGTACAATTTACAACTGCACCGGAGATAAAAGTGCATACCTTCAAGAATAGAATCTATTTATTCTGATTTTATTTAATAGAGACAGTTATTATTTCTGAGACAAAGTATAGAAAAATATGAAGTTATCTTGCCGTTAGTTACCGACCACATAACAGCTTGAAATATCAGGTAGTTGACCCGAACTGAAGCTGGCGTAGTAACTCCAGAATGTATTATCGATGGAACGTAATCTGGCAGGGGTGTTTTCACTTCGGTAGCGTGCCAACTGCCCTGGCCCACCGTTATAGGCAGCATAACTTGCTTTTATCAAATTATCATCACCACCAGGTTGTTCGTGCTCGCCACGACGAATCGCATAATCAATCATGTAGTGTGTCAGGATATCGATACCGGCACTCACGTTGTAGTCCACTTCATCAACCAGGCGGTCGAGATCGTAAACCTTACGCCACACCCGACCATTTATCTGCATCATACCCACCGCCCCCACTGCCGAACGCAATACTTGGGGATTTTTAGTCGAACCAGAAAACTGACGCCAACAGGACTCTTTCCATGCTGTCGCCCGAACAAGCGGGTCAAGTCGCTCCGTAAGTCTGGCAGGCATCTTTTTATTATTCGCCAACCATGACTTAGATTGTTCTTGTAATAAGCTGGCAACCAAATCGAGATAGTCATCAAGGTTGTCGCGCTGTGGCACCATGCCTTTTAAGACTTCAGCGGGTGAAATGGTTGCAGCATGGGCGACTGGCATTAACCAGCTACCTAATAAACTCACCGTTTCAACGAGACTTTGTGTGACTTCGATGGTGGTGGGTGCAAACTTCTTTCCGGTATCAAAACCAAACAGGTCACGAAAATCTTCGTCCACCTCTAACGGTAACGGTGTAAATCGCGGTGGTGCAGTTCCAGCCAGTAACAAGCGAGCAAGTCTACGTAGGCCATCCCGAGTAATTTCCAGACCATACTCAGGTCCAAGTGCATCTAGTGCACGAAGCGCGTCACCACCAGCAATAAACGCAGCTAGTTTGTAATCGACTTCCAAGCCTGGCGTATCCATTCCTTCAAGCTCACTCATCAGTGGGCGTAAGCGTTCCCACGTGGTTAAAAATAACTCACGAACAGGATCAGACTCGGGGTCATCGGTTGTCAGCGCCTCAGTAATCGCATATCTCGCATCCAGCAAGATAGCGAGTAATTCCATTCTTAACACATGAGAGTCAGTTGACTCAGCCAGTACTGAAATAATCGTAGTCAAGAAGCCATCGAATTCATCTTCAAGCGTTTGCCATTGTGCGGCTTCATCGGCATCTAAAACCGGCTCAGAATATTTATGACTCGGGTCAGATGCCCGAACCTGAAAAGCGATCCATGCTTTTAAACCTGTTTCTTCTGTCTGGAGACGTGAAATATGTGTACGTTGCACCAAGGATTGCTCAACGCTTTGTGTGCTATTTGGCCCTAGTAACTGTTCTATTAAACCATCCAACTCATTAAGCGGCCCACCCAGATCAATTTTCACTGTTTTCATTCGTGGCAGCACCAAGGCATCCGCAATCACCTGTACAGGTTTGCTTAGAATACCGGGGCTATTATCGGGGCGTGATAATTCAATCGATGTGGGAATAAACTCTATTGCAAGGCCAGACTCGGTCACTTGAGGCATCAATTTTAATGCCAGACGTCCCTGCCATGGTGTTAACCCTCGGCAGGAACCAAATACTCGGACTCCGGTGGTTGCTGCTACAGCCATGTCAACCGACCGTTTGTCATCCTCTGTAGCCACCTTCATATCGGATAAATCAATGCGATTGCATGGATCTTGCCCGAGTGTCGCTTTGCCATTCTCATCAAATTCAAGGACGCGACTTATCGCCGTTTGAAGGTGACTGGTTTCAGCCATGAGCGGGATTTCAACTTCGCCCGCAGCCAATGCGCTCGAACTGTATAAAATGCAAAGCAACCACCCAATGCGTATCATTTGATATTCCAATGATTAAATGCGTCATGACTTGTCAGTCAATGCCTGAACCAGAATTTGGTTTGCCATATTATGCCGTTCTTTTTTCATAACGGATATGAATTTTATCGTTTAAATTCAATATAAAAACCGCATATCAAAAGCTAGCATCAGAGCTATCTCGTTAACCGTTACAGATCAAACGCAAAACGTTTCTTAAGCACATTCTCCAGTAATGAATCACGCTAATTCTGGCATCTTCCGTCCCTCAAACGTCGCCTCAAATCCAGCCAGACGTTTATGGATGGATTGCAACTCAACGATCGTCGCCCAGGAATTAACTAAGTATTGAAATGAGCTTGAGACCTGTCCGAATGCCGTCAGGATTTGTTGTAAGAGACCAAACGTGATGGCACCGGCTGCAATGGTTGGTATCAAAATCACATAAACGAAAATATTATCGGCTTGCAGATAGCTGTAGCGGAAGATATCGAAATAGCAATAGTGAAAGTAAAGACGGAAATAGTTTTTCCTGACGTTGCCGAATAACTCTCTGAGTGTCGGTGGTTGAGCACGATCAGCATGGTCTTCACCATAAACCAGCTCTTTACGATAGGCCGCCTCCACACGCTGGTTTTTGAAATAAAGACCAGGCAACTTAGCACCGGCAATAGCCACCACCAAAGTACCGAAAATTGACCAGGCTAGCGCTGCATTAAACAAAGGTGCCGGTATTTGACCAATTAATGGAAACTCAGTGACATATTTCGATAAGGCAAATAACACGGGTAAGAAGGCAAACAGTGTCATCACTGATTCGATGATTTTGACCCCCAAGTCCTCAACAATGGAGGCAAAGCGCATGGTGTCTTCCTGAATACGCTGCGAAGCACCTTCAATATTTCGCACTTCTTCCCAACGAGACACATAGTAATTATTCATCGCTGTGCGCCAACGAAACACATAATGTTTGACGAAGAAGTTTGTCATCACCAGCACAATAATGGCGACAAAAGCGATTGAAGCGAAATCTATAATCAGTCCATATAAAAGGTCTGAGGTGACACTCCCCTCCTTACTCAGTGCATTTTGCACGGCATCAAAAAACGGGCGTCGCCACTCATTAATGGCAACCATGACCTGAACTGAAAAGTAAGTTGTAAAGAGAATCAGCTGGGAACCGACAACTGACCACCACTGCCAGCGATGCGGTGAATACGTGAACCAGAACGTAGCAAAGACAGCAGAGACAAACAGATAATAACAGTAAAACCAAAGGAACTGGGGTGTCACAAAAAAACCGACGCCGATAATGGGCTCGGTCTCACCATCCGGCAAATTAAATCCTAACCAACGCCCGATATCGTCACCTAATAGATACCAAAAGGCCACCACAATGGCTGTCCAGATAAGTGCTGATAGAAAAAACAGTTTAGGCTGAGGGAAAAAGGAACGAAACACAGAGGTAAATCCTTAAATAAAATTAACAGTTAATTATATCGGGCTTGAACCCAGCAAAAGACATTTTCGACCGAGATGTTATCGAATAATATCCCTATTTGTGCTTATCACTGCATCCATACAAGAACAGCGGTAGCAGAAAAACGTCATTTTGTGTTCGAACTAGCGTACAGGAACAATCTCTTCCACAGTGCATTTGCCATCCGAAATTTTTAGCTTATTCAGCTTTGCCTTACCGCCAGATTGTTTCAGGCCCTGTCTAATCTCAAGTAATTCCTCTTTCTTCATGACTTGTGTGTAGGAAATGGTATTACCGCAATACTGATGCAGTGTTTCTGTTGTTATTTCGCCATCCAGCACACGAGGCGTGTTGACACCTCTAAATCTAAGCGTGAGATAAGACACTTGCACGTCTAAATCTCCCTCAAAACTAAAGCCCTCTCTTTCCTGAATAACTCTTTGCTTCTCTTTTTCTCGTTGCTCTGCCAGTTCCTGTCGCGTCGCCAGCACGTCAAAATCAGTAAAGGTACACTGCAACCGTTTATTGTTTAAATAGACTTGATGGACATTGAGCAGCCTGACCTTTGATCTCGAATACTGTTCAGCAAACGCCTTCATTTCATCATACGAATAGTCCTTGTCGAGAAAATAAGTAGAGCATGAAGTACTTTTGGTCCCTGACATATTCACTTGCAATGGCATATCCGCGTCAAAGGCCCCGGTGTTGGTATAAGCTGAAAGCATTATTTTGTATAAACTTTCGTCGTGCCTGAAGAAGATTTGATCACCTTTCCAATACCCGTGAGCGGTAGCCATCACACCTTCAACATTGCCCAGATTTTCTTTTCGTATATCGCTAGCATGAGTATTCACCGAACTTAAAGAAAGAAGTACGACCGGTAACAACAGTTTCAACATCACATATCCCTCTATTATTTATTCGCAGTTAACATCATAAGAAAGGTGTCATCCTTCCATATCCATTAGATTAAACGTGTTTGATTAACTGAGTGTTGAGGCCAGTTGAGCGTGCAGACTAGGTGAGCAATCTGCCTCATTCATATTGAATCTTACAAACAAGAAACAGCCTATTTGCCATCAATCTATAACACATTTGCTTACAGTGTCATTACTGATAAACATAATGGTTCAGGCCTACACCTAACAGTACTAATAGTGCCGGGCCCTCCAGCAATATGCACTAAACCGTAACCTTATGATTTATATGAATTTGCACATTTCTCACTTACCATTAAAATGAATGCATTGACTTAATCTTGTCACCACACCATTAGCTAAAATAAAAAAGGATTCTTTTATGAAGATAAATCGATCAGATGTACCTATCTTGGTATTGCTAGCTCTTTTAATGTGTTGTGGTCAGGTGAGCGCACATGATAAAAGTGAGCGTTACTATAACGATTTGAATGACTTCATTTTGCATGAAGGCAAAGGATTCACCACCATGTCTTCCTTTTACTCATCAGGCAGTCAATGGTGCTCCCATCCTTATGTCAGAGTAGTCGTTGAGTACGACAATAAAGCAGTCAGACAGTCGGTTCTGACTTCTAACCCTGCTACTTACTTACAGCAAACCATCATTCCTGAAATCAAAAAAATATGTCCGAAGTTTCCTCATGCTGCCTTGTATAACAAACAGGTGATAGATTTTAGATTTAGGCCTAAGCAAGGTGGCATTGCTGATGAGCGTATCAACCCTGACAGATTAGGTTTCAATATAGATGATCAAGGCCAAGTAAAACTGACTAAAGATCTGGCCTATAGAAATTGGAAGGACGCCAATAAAGGATCATATGCTTTTGAACAAGAAAACCACAACAATACTAATCGGTCATTGATAACGGGCGTCGAAACGCTTATGAAAGCAGTAAAAGTTGCTATTCAAAAAATCGAAAAGCCACTGCAAACTGCATTGCAACGACGTGAAGATTACAGACAGTTCTTTGCCAACACAGCAAACCCAATATTTTTTGAAGCACTCAACTTGAATGAAGACGCGATAGCTTATTTCAATTCCGCATTAACTGAGTATAAACAAGCCTTTACATCTCTAAAAAATGCGCACTCGCATTACAGTGATCCCTCAGGCTCCAAATCGAGCTTAGCAAAAGCTGCTCAATGCATGGAAGACTTCAAACAATTTAGACAACAAGCTAAATCATTTGAAGAAATGGCCTGGGAGAAAGCCCTACAAGGCGATAAAAAAGTGAAGGAAGGCTACCAGGAAGTCATGAAACAAAAAGAACAACAATAAGATGACTCAATCTTATAAAACAGATTACTCAGTAATAACACAGCTATGATTTCTATCACCCGAACAGAATATGCGTTCGCCACCATTGATGCGTCTACCCGTGAATGGGAGGCAATCAAAGCGATTGTTCGATACTGTGCTAACAATTATCGAAACACCGAATTACTATATCGTATCCCTGGCCCGGAAGAACAGCGGCTTGATAAGCTTCAGTCATTAAGTGAAATAATGGATCATGTCTGGGGGGCTCCTCCGCATGAGGATATCTATAGAGATCAGCTTTTCCTGATCACTAATTGTATTACAGATACAGACGGTAAGGCCCTTCCTGATGTTGACGATGAATTGCATGCAAATTTAGCTGAGCAAATGTACAGCTTGGGCGTTTACGATATTTTCAATGACGACAATGTCAGCGATGAACAATGGGCATCATGGCAGATTGAGCGGTCAATCCATAATACAAAAACATGGATTATCAAGCTCCATTCCAAACAAACAGATAAAGCTGGGCAGCCCTATGTACAACATCCTCTACGTGTACATATGCGATTACAAAAACTGTTTCCAGATGCAGATGAAGATGTGCGTCATGCCGCCCTGCTACATGATATGATAGAGGATTGTGGCATCACTCCTCAGGCATTACGAGAGCGAGGTTATTCGGACAAGACAATCCACATTGTCGAGACTGTCACCAAACAAGCTGATAATGGGCTAACGTATAAACAACGCATTCAACAGCTGGCCAAGACGGGTCCATTAGGTGCAATCCAAGTCAAACTGTGTGACCTGCTCGACAACACAGATCCTGAGAGACTTAAATCCCTCCCCCCTGAAAAAGCAACATCACTTTCCAAGCGTTATTCAAAAGCCATTGAAATACTTCAGTCACACCTAGATAACTTGGATTAAGCAGATTCAATGAAAAAGGAACGGATAAATGTATGTATCCTCAAGCTTACTTAAAGGCATATAAATGAAAAAATCAGCCAATGTGATGTACTCATTAATAGCGGTCTTTGTTGTCAGTTTCGGACCGAAGGTGCTAGCTGAACCAAAAGAGCTGACATTTGAAGTTGAACCTGAAGTGATTAAAGCAAAGGCACGTGAGGGACAATTTCTACCAATCCCCGTGCTAAAAAAACCGCTGGATTACCAGACCTTCTGGAGAATGTACGATGAACATCTCAAAAAGCAAAAGGCGGGTATTCATATCGCCGTCATTGTTGACGCTAAAAACGAAAACTGGCCGGACAAAAACACCACGATGCACATTAAACAGGTTCACAACTTTGCTAAAAAAGCCATGACTGGTAGTAACAATCCACAACAACCAGGCTACGCAGAATTATATGGTGCAAGAATCAACAAAATCATACCTGTTATCTATGATCCCAAATACCAAAAACCAGCCTCAATAAAAATCGCTGATGGTCAATACAAGAATATCAATGTCCCCGTTTCAGTCAATGACATTATCTTGTTAATCAATGATCATAACCCTGCTGAGAAGAACAATGGGGCATTCATTAATACCGTTGAAGAATTACAAAACCATCTGGACACCTATCTGAAAGAAGGTCGTCACATGATGTCAAAAGCACAATATTTAGAACAACTACTAGTACAGATTAAGCAATTAGACTCAGAGCTTGAAGATTTATATGACCACAGAAAAGAATTAAAGGAACTACAAGAGCAGTTACCTTATATTAATGAACATTAAAGTCTGAAGTTACTCAGTCAAATCCTAAGTCAGCTTGTAGTGGTTTACTCCCTAGACTCATGAGTTCTATCATTTAACTTACAGGACAGCACCAAAATATCTTCTTTTTTGACATGGTCAAAGGCAGCCTCTTTTAGGTCCTTTGTCATGATTGACTGTTCAAAAGGCATCACTTTGCAATGGTTTTCCCTAGCAAACGACACTAACGCAGATGAGTCATGCTTATCCTTTTTCACCTGTAGAGCCAGAGCCACGCCAGGATTGACACAACACCCTATCCAATCTTCAAGATACTCATGATCTAAAGCCAACAGCACTCCACCCAATACCGGAAGCTGCTTGTTGGCGATGTAGATATGATTGTAATCCGCAACAATATCAGGCTCATTTTTGATGATGCCATGTTGTTTAAGCATCTCTAATGCTTTTTGAGTTTCTAATGATGGTTGCACGTTTTCCGGTGAGGCTTTAAGAAGAGATATTACAGCTTGCTCTGATGATGCCAAAGACATGACCGGACAAAGCAAAAGCGCTAATAAAATCACCCTTTTCATAGACTCACCTCATCATTCAACTGCATAGTATTTTTCATATGCACTTAGCTGGTCACAACAACAACGGCCAATACATACAGTATTAGCACCATAAAGCCTTCAAAGCCAATATTGCCAATACCATTTCGCTTCCTACGCAGTAAACCTAGCAGCAAAACCGTACTCATCAATAAATTAATGGTCAGTATGAATGCCGTGTCTTGTGTTGTGGCGTGATAGATTGAGCCATCTTGATAAGCAAAGTCAGAAAAGGCTAAAAACAACACATCGAAACTGTTTCCACCAATAATATCGCCAACAGCTAATGTAAGCGCCCCCATCCGAACAGCAAACAAAACCGTCACTAATTCAGGTAGTGACGTCGCAACAGAAGTGAATAGCGTCCCAACCACAGTTTCGGAAAGCCCTGTGATGTTGGCGATGGCAATACCAGTCTCACCTATGCCATAACCAGCAAAAGCAATAGCCACAGCATAGCCACTAAATTTCCACCATAAAGTTGATAACTTACCTTCTGGGATGGATATCTCACTTTCTGGCTTGGTTTCTTTGGTGTTCGAAGCAAACCAAAGTGGTTGATGTTGAGTATCGGAAATTAAGCGTAAACCAAAACCGTAAGCCAACAATAAAATGATAGACACAGGATGAATGGCAAACAAAATGACTTCAGGGCCGGTTAGCCCCACCAAGGCAATCGACAGCAGAGCAATCAACAAAGTGCATTGAACTAAATTTTCAAGTGAGGCCGCTGCGTGCTCCAAGTTAGCACGGCGGTAAATCATATCAGCGAATATTAAAAAGGTCGTTTGTGCAGCAATGCCGCCCACCGCATTACTGACAGCAAGATCCGCATAACCTTGCCAAGCTGTGCTCACTGACGTGATGATGCCCGGTAGTGAAGTGGTACCGCCCAAAAGTACGGCACCAAATAAGGCAGATCCTATCCCAGTACGTTTTCCCAAGGCATCAGCTAACCGAGTGATACGCACACCAGCAAATAAAATAATAACGGTACAAATAGCGAAGCTAATGTAGGTAGCGGCAGGCCATCCCACGAATAAATCAATCATGAGAGAAAAAGCCTGTTAATGTGATTGCTTTATTTCGCACTTTCCGCACCTCATATGAGCGTTAGCTTATTGTGTGAAATGATGAATACTTGATTAAGCGATTAGTTTACTTATTGATTTTTAAGGATCAGTCAGCATCTTTGATAAATACCGTTTCTATTAGTATGCAGGCTAAACGCCTTTTTTGTTAGCCCTACCAATGAAGAGGTTGAATATATGGCTGGACGGCGCTCCCTATCCACATAATAAATGACCAACAGGATTTTTCTTAAAAATTTTACTGGCGAGGAAGATCAGAAGACTTGTATTTGACCGGTACCACTTCCTCTGCTTTCTTGTTTATGTAACCCCATAAGCCACCTTCGAGTGCTTGATGGCCATCATCCATTGGCATCAGAACACAACCGTTACAGACAAGGGCCCGACCTTCATGAAATGGCCATGCCCAATCATAGTCAGGTGAAAGTACCAACTCAAAATGCATATTATAAAATTCGATTTTCCCGTTTTTCTGGGAGCGAGTTAATCCTTCTCGAAAATAGTCAGCGCCATTATCGTAAAACATAACAGGCAGAAATCTGCCATCCGGTTTCACGTAGAAATACTGACCAGATGTGAAAAATACCGCCAAATTTTCAGTTCCAAAATGGAGCTTATGCCTATGCTCTTGCGATATTCGTAGATCACCAGCGGCATAAGAAGCACAGCGATCAAACACTTCCCATTCTGGATATTGATATTGCTCAGTCTTCTTTGGGGTATAACCGCAAGATCCAAAATCTTCGGCCTGCACTGAGCCGATAAATATCAAGATGAATATTGAGATGACTCTTTTCATAGACCTTATAACGCCTTAATTTATGGGTACATCAATGGTCTGCTGCATGGCTTGGGCTTGATTATAAATAAATAGTTAACCCGCCTTTTATCAACAGCAATATCATCCTAAATCAAGTTCGCAGCCACTTTGATTCTTCTTTTTTAGATTTCCAAACTTGGACTAGCTTTTTATAGAAAGCCTCATCGAGATTGCCCTTATTCGATACTACTAAAAAAAAACTTAAATCTCCGTTTTCATATACTTCGATTACCGAATCATCCAATAGACTGTCTGACTTGTTGAATTTAATATCAGAGATATCACCATAATGTGCGTAATACACATAGCGCGAGTCGGACTCTTGATCTACCTCATATGATATAACCCTAATATCAGTGAATAGATTTCCATAATCTACAAACGATAAAATACCTTCAGAATAATAGTATTCAATTTTCTCATCTTCAGAAATAATTCCTGATTCGATAAGCGCTAGCTTTGCTGAATCTGGTAACTCATCACCCGTGACTGCCTTTTCATCCGGAATTTGGCCTATGAATATCAAAAAGTTGTTTACTGCACCCAGTAGTAACATAAAGAAAAATAGAGATTTAATAAATTTGAACATTTCAACATCCTTATTGTTAACTATTTGATATATAAAGCCCAGTTCACGGGCTCGTTGGAGCGCTTAGATCAAGTTAAGTGTCCTCTTGATATCACGCTTTTTGTGGCCGAAGCTTTCTTGAGCGCCTTGTTATGTTTTTTGGCATAGATTATAGATACTTAATAAAAACCAAGGTAAGGCAAGAACAACGCTAGTATAAGTAAGAGTTCTTGCCCATTTACTACTAACAGGATAGTTGGTTTTCATTTCATCGTAGAATGGCCAGAACTGAAAAAAGCCTTTAAAAGGCTCTCTATTTAATTCAGAAAAATGCAAAACGTGCATAGTAATCAACAGCCATAGCAAGCTAGGGATAATTGAAATTATTGCAAGAGTTTTGATTGTCGCTTACATTCCAACCATCTTCTTTCTTTAATTAAACATAACGCCAGGGCTCACAGGAGAGCGAGCGAATCCTGTGAAGCCCATTGTTATGTTCAGAACCCATAATATTTACCGACTGCCATAGCCAAAAGACTGCCTGCAGCTCCAATATTTATTTTCCATGTTGAATCAACAGCTTTGCTAAGCATGTCCTTTATCCAATTGGTCACGTTGCTACCAGGCTTCTTGTTT
>ERZ724569.71-NODE-71-length-32640-cov-4.087565_pt1 | contig 32640 bp, 37 predicted proteins | sample MGYA00375863_ERZ724569 | MGnify/ENA primary metagenome ERZ724569 (study PRJEB28725, sample SAMN03264850) | marine sediment metagenome | biome: marine pelagic biome; feature: marine oligotrophic desert; material: marine snow | place: Pacific Ocean:North Pacific...
ATTGAGAGGAGACTCCCCTCAACTTCTCTCATCCTGCTAAACTGTCCGCTCGTTTTACAACTCCGACACACCTTTGAATAATCCATCCTACTCACCGTTATCGCAGGCCGCTATTCTCAGCGCCATGGAACCACAGACAAGCAACAAGCTCAGCGAGATGTTGATCTTGCCAGAAGTCACGTCCACAAATGACATTCTCTGGCAAAGATTCAGCCAACATCATCTAGAGCCTGCGGCATGTATTGCTGAAACGCAAACCGCTGGCAGAGGTCGCCGAGGAGACGTATGGCAATCTCCTCCTGTGGGTAACCTCTACCTTTCTTTATTCTGGCCACACTGCGCAGAAGAAGCCAGACATGGACTGAGTATTGCTATTGGCATTAGTTTAATTAATACACTCAAGCAGTCTGGAATCAATCAGTTAGCATTGAAATGGCCTAATGACGTCTTATATAAAAGACAAAAGCTGGCCGGAATTCTTGTAGAATCGAGATTTAATACCAGACAATACACCGTTGTAGGAATTGGCCTTAATTTTAAGCTTCCAGAATCTACACAAACATTAATTCAACAACCATCTACCAGCCTCGAACAGCTTTGTGACCCCGTCCCCTGTCGTAGTTGGCTGGCAGGAAAAATACTGCAGAACATGATAGAAACAATAGAACTGTTTGAACATCGAGGTCTTACTGACTTCCTTCCACTCTGGCCTCAATATGATGCTCTGCATGAGCAAGCCATCACATTGATTGAAGGCGATCAAAAATCATCGGCACTTGCTTGTGGTATTAACGAACATGGTGAATTACGGTATTTACAAAACAATGAAATAAAACTGCTGTCTAATAGTCATATCAGCATTAGGTTTGCTTCATGAAATTACTGGTAGATATTGGTAACAGCCGAGTTAAATGGACCACTATGGACAATAATGGTCTTAATGAAAGTCAAAGTTTTGATCGAAACAAATCAGGAATCAAAGCTTCATTAAACAAAGTGTGGAAAACATTATCTGAAATCGAATCAGTATATGTTGCCAACGTAGCCGGAGAAAAAATAGCCGCTCAACTTACTGAGTGGACAGAAAAACAGTGGAACCTGACCCCCAAATTCATTCAAGCTGAGAAAAAACATTTCGGTGTCACCAATGCTTATGATGAACCAGCCAAACTTGGTATTGACCGTTGGTTATCTCTGATTTCAGCACGGCAACATGCTAGGCTTGCACAGTGCATTATTGATTGTGGTACGGCAATCACCGTTGATATCGTCACAAAGGCAGGTCAACATCAAGGGGGAATGATTATCCCCGGTATCAGTATTATGAAAAGTAGTCTGGTCAACAATACTGATGCATTAACTACCGATACAGATGATCAAGAATTCAAAACTCTCGCAACGAACACCTACAGTGCAATACAAACCGGTACGCTATATGCCGTCACCGCCACTATTGAGCGTATCATTAGTGATCTAAAAGAAAGCTTCAATAACCGAATTCGATTCATTATCACCGGTGGTGATGCCCAAGCTTTACTTCCACTTCTGTCTGATGACGTTCATTACTATCCAGATATTGTGCTTAAAGGTCTTGCGTTTTATGCGCGACAAGACAAAGCAAAACCAGCAGAAAAAAACAAATCTAAAGCACAGAAATCTCAAATATCATCGGATGTAGATGGTCAGGAAAAAACAGAAACAGCAGCAGATGTAACAGATAAGACTGCGCCAAATACTGTTGAAACATCAACGGAAAATGATAATCCGTCACCAGAAACCATAACAGAAGAAAAAAAGAAACCTGCACGTAAACCACGTAAAACACGTGCCACCAAACCCAAGTCACTAGCAAAAACAAAAAAACAAGCGTCAGACCCATCATTGCCAGAAGAGGCAATCTGAGGTAATCTTTCGCTCCCTTAAGGAGAACTGGCCGAGTGGTTGAAGGCGCACGCCTGGAAAGTGTGTATAGGTTAATAGCCTATCGAGGGTTCGAATCCCTCGTTCTCCGCCATCACTCCGAGTTGTTTATCAACCGTTTTCAAAACTCCGAAGGTAGACTTCAAACTCAGACTTTGACAACGGTTTAGAATAGAAAAAGCCTTGAAGAGCATGGCAACCAATATTTTTTAAAATTTCTGCCTGAGTCGCTGTTTCCACCCCTTCTGCTATAACCATAATGTCTAAACGTTTTGCCATTTCGGTAATCGCTTCGACAATCGCCCTGTCATCCTCACTTTGATCAATGTCATGAATAAAAGAGCGATCAATTTTCAGATAATCAACATCCATTTCTTTCAAGTAAGATAAAGAAGAATAACCGGTGCCAAAATCATCCACCGCAATTTTTATATCAGCATCTCGTAAACGATACAGTAACATCCGGCTTTCGGATTGTTTCTGCATTAACGTACTTTCCGTTATCTCTAACGTGATTAACTCACTGGGTATTGAAACCTCACGTAAATAAGCCAACCAATCTAAACGAGCACGCTGCCCACCAAAATTGTGTGCTGACCGATTAATAGAAATATGCGGAACGGCACGACCACTATTCGTCCACTGTTTCAAATCATCACAAACACGTTTAAACACATAATCATCGATTTTATCGATGAGGCCCATACGTTCTGCCTGAGGAAGAAAATCTGAGGGTGGAATCATTCCACGAACAGGATGATTCCATCTAACTAATGCTTCTGCGTATAAAGCATGATTCAGACTTAAAGAAATAATTGGCTGGTAATAAACGATTAATTCTTGTCTGCTCAAGGCAGACTCTAACTCGTTAATAATAAACGTTCTTGCTTGCCAACTTGCCGCTAATTCAGCGTTATAAAACTTGAAAGCACTGCCACCCAGATCTTTTGCTGCATACATCGCTCTGTCAGCATTTTGAATTAACATACCCGGTTCCGCAGCATCATCAGGAAAAAAGGTTACTCCAATACTAGTTGAGAGCCGTAGCGTTTGTCCCTGAATTTCAACTGGTTTTTCTATTTCACTGATCAGACTTTTTGCAACATTAATTGCATGTGCTTTATTTTTAAACTCAGATAGGATGATAGTAAATTCATCGCCACCTAACCGCGCTACGGTATCCATATCTCGAATACAACTCGAAATTCTCAACGCCATTTGCCGAAGTAACTCATCCCCGAATTCGTGCCCTAAGGTATCATTCACATCTTTGAAACGATCTAAATCGAGAAACATCAGACAAATTTTCTCACCCAATCTCTCCGCTCGTTTAATCGCTTGTTGTAAGCGATCCGTAAACAGACGCCGATTCGGTAAATTGGTCAGGGCATCGAAGTTGGCATGTTGTTCAATGATGGCATGTGCTTCTTTCACTTCTGTCATATCAGTAAACACTGCTACCATATTCGTCACGCTCTGGGCCGAATCATAAATAGCAGATACAGATAAATATGTTGGCAATGATTCAGCACTTTTTGTACTGATAATGACCTCCCCTCGCCACATCCCTTTATCTCGCATGACATCCCATAATTCTTGCGTCAATCGTATTGATTGATGTGAAGCGAACTCGCTTATTAAAAAATCGGGATACTGATCGATGACTTCTTCATATGAATAGCCGGTCATATCTGTAAAGGCTTGGTTGACAGCAATGATGTATTTATTAGCATCAGTGATCATCATAGCTTCACTAGTCGAGTTAAAAGCGACGTCTGATAGTCGAAGCTTTTGTTCCGTCACTTTCATCTGTTTGAGTACATCGCGAATGCGTTGTTCTGAAGACTGAGCCCTTTTTGTTGCTTGTGTTAACTCTTGTGTTCGAATGGTGACTTCTTTTGAGATGCGATGAGTTCTCCCAGTTATACTCAAGAATAACAAGGTAAATAATGTCGTTATTAAAAACCCACAAACCAGTGCTAGTGACGCCAGGCTAGTTGAGTAAGTATTCATAAAATAAGTGGTCGGGTAAAACTGCAACTGCATGTGTCGGCCAGCTAATTCAAAATCAACATAATGTTTGATCCGGGACGTTCTCTCCTCACTTTGCTGATAAAAAAAGTCACCACTCTGTATATCAAGCCAATTTATCAAGAACTCCGGTTGTGATGACTGTTTCAAAATATCATCCACAAACTCCTTTACACGAATCACGACATTAACCAAGCCAATCACCTCGTTATTCTCTTTATTAATGCTGAATTTACCCGTTTGAGTTTGATATATGGGGCGATATATCACTAATGCATCGATAAGCTCCTTATCACGAATCATTTTCAGTGGACTTCTGGCAACGGCCTGACCACTTTCTATAGCCTTATCAATCACTTTTTTTGAAACAACGGATGAGTAAGGATTAAATCCACGCGCTATCAGGTTATCTGCTTCAGGCTCTAAGTAGGTGATGGGGAAATAAACAGGATATGCTTTTGACGGACCTAGCGTCTTGTGCGACACGATTTCTTTGATAAAAAAATCTTCGCCAAAATGTTTCTTCTGCTCTTCTTCGTACGCCTGTCGTTCTGAATGCAGTATTCGAGGCAACCACTCAATGACCTGAATATGCTGTTCATTATAGGTGGTCCAATTAACAAAACTCTTAAACTCATCTCGCGTCACTTTGTCCGAGGAGGCAAACAAGCGTGAGACGCCATCTTGAATCAACTCTTCTGTTTTGAGAGCAATTTTAAATACCTCGGCTGCTTCCTGCGTTCTGATTTTGAACTGATCAGCAAGACGTTTATCTTCAAACTGTCGGATATTCCAGACTGTAGCACTGATGATAATCAATGAGAGTAAAACAAGAATACCGATAAACCACCGTCTTGTTTTCCATACTGCCCGTGGTCGCCCAATAAAGCTCAAAACCAGAGACAACATGACATAAGTACCCATAATGTTTCCGATCCACCACATGAGCCAGACCGGCATAAAATTTAATGCTGATGGGTTAAAAACATGTATCACGCCAAGACCAAGTGTGGTGCTAACTAGACATATAATTGGTACCACTAGCAGAAAGAGAAAAATATCCCGATCACGACTTAGTGTAAGTGGAAATCCAATCATTTTTCTGAAAAGGTATTTTCCAACAATCACTTGTAAACAGCTGACTAAGGCAATAACAGCAGAAAAAATAACGTTGTGCGCGATAAGTTCGATTCTGGTCAATACGATTAAGCTGATTATCAATGCCCCGACAAAGATCCCTGGCAAGACGTACATGGCGGGATATGTCAGAAAAAAGGCCAATGCAATACCCGCAGGGAAAAATACCAATGCTGAAAAATGTTCAAATACAGCGAATTGAATGCTCAGCCAACCAGCTATCAGGTAAACCAGGGCAACGAATAAGTTAACAAAGATAGGAGTGAGAAATTTATTTTTCATTTATCCATCATGATCAGCTATAGCGAGAAAGGCCAACAGTGCGTCAACACTATCCTTAATACTACTTCTATCGGCCATCGCAATCGTTTCATAAACTTAATTCAAGAGGAGGAAATAACACATCAGCGCATATCATGAATATTAGCGTTCTCCCTTCTACCATGATAAAGACCCTAACTGCTTGTTTGATGTGACGATGTCATGATTAAAAGCAAAATAGGATGGAAAAAACTACAATAAAGACATAGAATGTGTCGCTCTATGGTGGCCTGCATTGGTCTCCTCGCGACGATATGTTGGTGACCCCGTCAGGCCCGGAAGGGAGCAGCGGAGCCTTCGGACTCGGGCGCCGAGATTCGGCTGGTGTGGGTCGCCACCCTAAACATTAAGTTAACCGGGTGTCTAATAACCGATGAGTTATCTGGTTTTAGCCCGTAAGTGGCGACCTAAAACATTTGAACAAGTCGTTGGGCAACAACATGTCTTACGTGCTTTAATCAACGGTCTGGATCAAAATCGACTGCATCACGCCTTTCTGTTTTCTGGTACACGTGGTGTAGGTAAAACAACACTGGCGAGAATCTTCGCCAAATCCCTCAACTGTGAACAAGGCGTCAGCTCTACCCCATGTGGTGAATGCCAGAGCTGTGTCGAAGTAGATAGTGGTCGCTTTGTCGATTTAATTGAGGTCGATGCCGCGTCCAGGACAAAAGTAGATGACACGCGTGAACTCCTCGACAACGTGCAATATGCGCCAAGTCGTGGTCGTTATAAAGTTTACTTAATTGACGAAGTGCACATGTTATCGACCAGTAGTTTTAATGCGCTATTAAAAACACTGGAAGAACCTCCTCCTCACGTTAAATTCTTGTTCGCCACAACAGATCCTCAGAAATTACCTGTCACCATCTTGTCGCGTTGCCTACAATTTAACTTAAGACGTTTGGATATCACTCAGATTAGTGAACATCTGTCGTACATTTTAGGCCAAGAAAATCTCTCATTTGAACATCCCGCTTTAATAGAACTCGCTCGTGCAGCTGATGGCAGCATGCGTGATGCGCTGAGTTTATTAGATCAAGCGATTGCTTTTGGGAACGGAAATGTCACGACTGACGTGGTTTTCCAAATGCTTGGCAGCATCGACCAAGATCAGGTCTATCAATTACTGAGCGCACTTCAACAAGGAGATGCAAAAGCATTACTGCAACTGTCTGGTGATTTAGCAGCACTTGGCCGCGACTTTGAAGTTATTCTTAATGCGATTTTGGATGGTTTACAAAAGATAGCAAGCTATCAACATATTCAAGATTTAGCGTCGGAAGAAAATGATAGCTCCAGTCTAAAAAACTTGGCGAACACTTTTGATGCTGAAACCGTGCAATTACTCTATCAAATTGCTCTGCATGGTAAGCGAGATCTACCATGGGCCGCTGACCCGAAAAGCGGTTTTGATATGACGTTATTACGGATGCTAAGTTTTCAGCCTCGGACTGGCGAACCCAACAATGGGAATCCCCCAGCAAAAAAGTCTGACACACTTAGTAAACCGGCCGTCACTGAACCGCCGGTAACAGTCAGCAATGCCAACAGCTCAGACAGCAAAGAACTAAACGCATCTGCCCCGGTATTGAGTCGACATGAACATCATTCAGAGCCGAGTGACTCAACAACCCATTCAGCCTTTTCTTCACAAAAGCCGAAAGCGCCACCAGAAAAGCCGCAGCACAAACCTGAGTTAAACCATGACCAGAATATTCAAAAGATCACTGATACCCAGGTAAACGAAAAACATACAAAAGAAGCTTTAGCTGACTCGCTTCCCAGCGTCGATGAAGAGACTTTAATCAGTGTTGATTTGTCCCCTGCAAACTGGACGCAAATCATTTCAGAACTCAAACTGTCTGCATTAACGCGACAATTAGCCGAAAATAGCGCCTTTATTCGATGTGAAGAACGCACACTTCAACTATCGTTATCGCCTGAACTTGCTCATTTAGCGACCTCAAAATCAAAAGAACGCCTCGAACAAGCATTACAGCAGAAACTCGATCAGAATGTCAGTGTCATATTCAATCATGATCCCGATAGTTTGCATTCAGGGCCGACAGTAGCGGTTGAAAGAGCTGAACAACTCGCACAAAAACAGCAACAGGCTATTGAATCTATCCAGACTGACCCCACTATCGAAGTGATAAAGAACACATTTAATGCTCGTGTAATTGAAAGTACAATAAAACCCTTAGATTAAGTAAAGAGGACATTCCATGAAAGGTGGTTTAGGCAATCTGATGAAACAGGCCCAGCAAATGCAGGCCAATATGGAAAAAGCACAAAAAGAATTGGCTTCTGTCGAAGTCACCGGACAAGCTGGTGGTGGAATGGTCAAAATTACCATGACAGGTAAACATGACATTAAGCGCGTTCAAATTGAAGATGCATTATTTGAAGATGATAAAGAAATGTTGGAAGATTTAATCGCTGCTGCTGTTAATGATGCAAACCGTCAAGTAGAACAAACCACTCAAGAACGTATGTCAGGCATGCTACCTCCTGGCATGAAAATGCCATTTTAGCCTTATAACATGGCAAAACTCGGTCCCAGTATTGATGAGTTGATAAGTGCGCTTCGCTGTTTACCAGGCGTAGGGCCAAAATCAGCACAACGTATGACATTCCATTTGCTTGAGCGTAATCGAGATGGTGGTCAACGCCTTGCTCAGGCGCTTACTCATGCATTAGAAAACGTAAAACATTGTAAACGTTGCAGAATTCTATCTGAAACAGAACTCTGTTCACGTTGTGCTGATGAGCGTCGCCAACAAGACATTTTGTGTATTGTAGAAATGCCAAGCGACGTACTTGCTATTGAACAAGCAACCCAATACCAAGGACAATATTTTGTATTATCAGGCCATTTATCGCCGCTGGATGGTATCGGTCCTGACGCATTGGGCATTCCCAAATTGATTGAATGGTTAGATCAAAACACTATCGAAGAAGTTATTTTGGCTACCAACCCTACCGTGGAAGGTGAAGCAACGGCTCATTTTATCGGTGAACTGGCCAGAGCCCGCAATATCAAAGTCAGTCGACTTGCTCATGGTATTCCACTGGGAGGTGAGCTCGAATATGTTGACAGTGGCACCCTTTCTCACGCATTCTCAGGAAGAGAGTCGCTTTGAGGTGATGGCTAGCTTAAAGAGAGCATTTACTTATGGCGCAGGACGAAGTCGCTTTAGAACAATTAAAAACTTTTTCGGGTTTAATTCACCGTCACCCCTTATTCATCAATGATGAATTGGATGTCGCCGGATATCATTTAAGCTTTTATGATCTTGAAGGACAAAAGTTAAAGGACGATAGTCCCGTTCCTGACTTTGTCCAGTCACTGCCCAACATTGTATTAGATATTAATCATAGTTCTAGTGCGCTGTTATCTATTCCAGAGTCATGGCACCATGCTCTTCTGGATCTACCTAAAATATATGCCTCTCTAACGCTAGACATGAATACCCAACAGCCACCACCGGCATATCATCGTGCCATAAATTATGCAAATCGATTGCATAACTCCATGAATGGGCATCAGTACAAGACTTTATTGATTGACCTCGCACAAGAAAATTTACAACAACTGACTGATCAAGAAATTCAAGCATGGCGTGCTCACTATGACGTTTTGTGTGCTATCAATGTTAACAACATCGAACAGTATCACTATTGCAAAGCGCATCACCTAGATTTGCTGGAAGGTGATTTTTATACCAAGCCTGATCAAAGTACAGGTCACGAATTAACCCCATCAACGCAAACATTAATGTCATTATTGGTGCGTCTTCAAGACGCTGATGTAGAAGCCGAAGATTTAACTGAGATTATTAACCAAGACATCACGCTCAGTTATAAACTTTTGCGTTTAATCAACTCCGCCTTTTTTGGTTTGCCTAAAAAAGTGGAAAGCACCAAACAAGCGATAGTCATGCTTGGGCTCAATAAAATTAAAACATGGGCAAGTTTATTATGTTTATCAGGTATTGATGATAAACCGAATGAATTACGTCATGTCGCCATGTTTCGCGGCAGAATGTGTGAGCTACTAGCCAAATACTATAAAGGACATTCAGATATGTTTTTCACCGTCGGTCTTCTGTCGGTTCTGGATGCCATGTTGGATAAACCACTTGTCGATATTGTTGACCCCTTACCATTGACCGCTGAACTTAAAACAGCCTTGATAGATAAACAAGGACCTGCAGGAAGAGCTTTAGCAGATACATTAAGTTATGAACAAGCGGATTGGGAAACCATATCCACTTCACCTGTTCCAAGAGAAATATTAGTCAAAACTTATTTAGAATCTATTCAGTGGGCAAAACAACTCACTATTCAATTACAAGATTAAGTTATGTCTATCACTTGGTTGGCTGCCGACTCACAAAGTCATTTCCCTCCTGTGGAAAAAGCGACAGATCATGGTTTATTAGCTGCGGGCGGTGATCTGTCTCCAGCAAGATTACTGGATGCCTATCAACGTGGCATTTTTCCCTGGTTTAATAAAAATGACCCGATTTTATGGTGGTGTCCTGATCCACGTATGGTTCTTTTCACAGATGATGTACATATCAGTAAAAGTCTTAATAAGATATTACGGAAAGGACAATTTACCGTCACAATGGATCGCGCATTCGAACAGGTCATGAAAGCGTGTTCGGCACCGAGACAGAATCAACCTACAGATCCAGATAACCGGACGTGGATACACAATAATATGATCGAGGCTTATACTGATTTACACCATCAGGGATATGCACATAGTATTGAATGCTGGAAAGATAATGAACTGGTTGGTGGTCTTTATGGTGTTTCTGTAGGCAAAGCATTTTTTGGTGAATCCATGTTTAGTTTTGTACCAGACAGTTCTAAAGTTGCGCTCATCGCCTTATGCCAACAATTACAACGCTGGGACATGCCGATGATAGATTGTCAGATATACTCCGATCACCTATCGCGTATGGGCGGAGAAGAAATCCCCAGAGCAGAATTTATCAAAAGACTGGATGAGTTATGTTCTGTCAAAGTCTCGCCCAGTCAATGGCAGTTAGATGCTGATTTACCCTACGCACTATGAGCCTGAATTTTTATCAAGACCAACCTCATGCCTGTTCATACCTTAGTGGCAGGCAGGCCAGAAACCTTTATCCCGACCCAAATAAACCGGCGAGTAAACACCTGTACAGTCATCTGATTCAACATGGATTCAGGAGAAGCGGTGATCACATATATCGGCCATTTTGCGCAGAGTGCTCATCCTGTGTACCAGTGCGAATTGATATTGCCCAGTTTAAACCTAACAGAAGTCAGAAGCGCTGTTTAAAACGTAATCAGGATGTGCAAACTAAAATTCATCCAGCTGAATTTAATCCGGTACACTTTGAATTATATGAGCGTTATCTTGCTGGTCGACATTTGGGGGGAGGCATGGATAACCCCACCCCATCAAGCTATACCAACTTTCTGACTAGCAGTTGGTGCGATAGTGCATTTCTTGAATTCTGGCTGGAAAACAAGCTGATTGGGGTAGCTGTGACAGATTTTGTCATCAACGGGGCCTCAGCTTTTTATACTTTCTTTGATCCTGACCTTGCTAAACGTAGTTTAGGGACATTTGCCATTCTTAAACAAATTGAATTAGCCAAAAACTATGATCTTTCATGGCTTTATCTGGGGTATTGGATCGCCGAGAGCCCTAAAATGTCATATAAGACTAATTTTTCAGGATTAGAGGGTTATTACACCGATTGGCAGAAGTTAGATAAAAAACTTTGAATAATCAGTCATTTTACGGCAAAATGGTTCTTTTTTATTCAAGAACATTAGAGTTTATGGCAAAAGAAGAACATATTGAGTTTGAAGGCACAGTAATCGATACCATGCCTAACACTACATTCCGTGTTGAACTGGAAAACGGCCATGTGGTTACAGCGCATATTTCAGGCAAAATGCGTAAAAACTATATTCGTATTCTTACAGGTGACAAAGTCACTGTACAGCTGACGCCATACGATTTAACTAAAGGTCGTATTGTCTACCGCGCACGCTAACCCTACCTCACCCGGCCACGTCAGTGGCAAAGCGTCAAAAAATAAACTCTTATAACACCATAAATTTCATCTGAATTAATCTAATTCAGATGAAATCTGGCTGTTTATGCTGACCAAATAACTGCTTCAACCCTACTAAGCACATCAGAATAAAGGCAACCAATGTCCAAGCAGGAATGCTGAGATTGAGGAAGGTCCAAAGGACGTCTGCGCATTCACCTGAGCCCTTCAATACCATATCAACGGCTTGACTCAATGGGAAATTTTCTAAGATAAAGTTCAACCCTGGACCACAACTAGGTATCTGATCTTCCGGTAGATTTTGAATCCATACATGTCGAGCGGATATAGCGGCACCCAGTCCCGCTGCCAAGAAAACCAAGAACCCATAAATTCGTCGTCCTGTTGTCACGGGATTGTGAATAGCACCTATCAAAAAGAACACACCAGCAATAAGTACCATCACACGTTGCAGGATACACAAGGGACAAGGCTCCAGATGTTCAATAAACTGAAAGTAACCAGCGATAAGCAACATACTCAAACAGGCAAGAAAGCCAAAGAGAAAGACGCCACGAAATGAGTTCAAAACAGACTCCTTAAGTCGATTAATCTGTGCTAAGTTAACCTAAAAGACGCAAGGATAAAAGGAGTAAGGCAATGAATGAAGATAATTTAGAAAAAAAACTCACCGATGCCTACGATAAAATGATGGAACGTCTGAATAACTTCTTGGATGAAGCTGAGCAACAGGCTGTGCCAACCCTGCAGCGAAACCTTGATAAGGCCAAACAGCAAGCGATTGAATTACGTGAACTTACTCAAGAAGAAGCTGAAATAATCGCCACTTATATACGACGCGATTTACATGATGCAGCTGATTATCTTGAATCAACAGGAAAAACATTCTCAACATGGCTGACCTTTGATTTACAGCTTGTTGAAGCACGATTACTGGATTTATTTGCTACTGTGGCAGACAAGACGCGACTGGAATTAGACCAGTTAGCCCAGCAGGCCACTAAGCTTCAGCAGTACCACACAGGGGAAGTAACAGGGATTGGCGCCCTCTACTGTGAATCATGCGGTTGTGAATTACATTTCAAAAAAACAAGTCGCATCCCCCCTTGCCCGAAATGTCATAAAACCACTTTTAACAGAAAAAAGCCGAGTTAAACGCCTTATTCCCAGTACCAACCACCGTGTTGAATTAACGCATTCAACACCTGCTCTGCGCCCTCATATTGCCGGAGTGATTCCCATTGCTGAAGGCTTATGGGTAACACTCCAGTCAGCATATTCATCATCGATTGATAGGATGCTGAAAGAGTCAATTTTTCCCCAGCAATAAACAGAAACAGATGGTTTTCGCTTTCTGTCCAAGCCATTCTAATATAGCGATTGCGCTGTAATATGCCACCAGATTCAAACTGAGTGGATAAAGACATTGGGTCGTTATCTTGGATATATTCATCAGCTAACCACTCCAGTGATGGTTTAGTCTGAGTAACTAAACGACCAACTGCTGACTGTAGAAGTGTATCAGACTGGTTGATAGTATCGATCAAGCTTTGTTTGAAGCGTGCCATCGCTCTTTTATCAATCTTTGTTTCACTTGTATTCACATTCAAATCAGGGTCGCTGTAGTGCACATCTCCCATCTCTGAATCAGCAAGCTCTTGCAGGTAAGCATCCAGCACCTCTGTTTGCGTCGGCGCTCTGAACCCAATTGAGAACGTCATACAGTCATTCTGCGCCACACCGTGATGAGCAAAGTGTGGCGGTAAATACAGCATATCACCGGGCTCCAGATCCCAGCTTTGGTCAGCCTTGAATTCCGACAGAATTTTCAGATCTAGCCCTTCAATTAAACGGGTTTCTAAAAGGGGTTCAGCCCCGACTTGCCAGCGTCGAGTCCCCTTTGCTTGCAGTAAAAATACATCGTAACCATCCGTATGGGGCCCGACACTCCCACCAATGGGGGCATAACTAATCATCAGATCATCACGTCGCCAGTCAGGGATAAAATCAAAACAACGTGTAATGTCTATTAATTCAGGTTCATGCTTATCCATATCCTGAACCAATAGCGTCCAATGTGATGCAGGTAATGCCGCAAAATCATCTTCTGAAAAAGGGCCATGACGACACAACCATGGACCAGTGCTGGCGTGTTCTTCAATAAGCCGTGACTCCACATCCTCCAGACAAGCAAAGCCTGCAAGTTCTTCAGGGGTAATGGGTGATTCAAAATCGGGAAAGGCTTGCCGAATCAGTAGTGGTTTTTTTTGCCAGTACTCATCTAAAAACGTTTGTTGAGATAATCCGGTATTAAAAAACTCACTCATAGTCGTCCTGCATGAAATAACACTCTGGCAAAGTCACCGCTGCCATCACTATACACTTCTACTCGACTCAGACAGGCAAAAGGCACATCAATATGGAAAAGGGCTTGTAACGGCATCGATAAAATATGCGCCAATAATAATCTGATGACACCCGCATGTGTGACTAGAAGAATATGTCGCTGCCCATATTGTTTCAACATGGCTTGCCAGGCTGAAATACAGCGTTGTTGGAAGGCAATTAACGTTTCAGCTTGAGGCGGTGTATTGAGGACAGGGTCATCATAAAAAGCAAAGAAATGATGAGGATCGTTTTTCTCTATGGTCTCTGCTGTTTTTCCTTCCCACTGACCAAATGACATTTCAATAAATCTTGGCTCATATGCCAGACTTAGACCAGTATCCCGACTTAAATCTGCCGCAAAACTGGCACAGCGAGACAGTGGTGAGGTAATAATCTGCTGCCAGGGTAACTCATCCGTCAGCACTGATTGCATCTGTTCACGTCCAATTTCAGTCAGCAAATAATCTTGCTGCCCTCGATAAACTCCCTCACCTTCCGTCTCACCATGCCGCAGTAAATCAATAGTCGTGACAGACATGTCAGTCGATAGACTCCACAGTAAAGACGACGTTGTTTAAAGCGATAATCCTCACTTTTTTACCGGCTGGACTATCATTTCCCTGGATTTTCCATGTCGAATCATCCAGCTTGATTTTGCCAACACCATCAACAATCGGTGTCTGTAAGGTGATGGTTCGGCCGATGTATTGCTCGCCTCTTTTATTCAAATTGGGTTGATCACTCAGCAAAGGGTGTTCGCGATAATATTGTCGCCAGACCACAATACTGATGATGGATAATAAAGCAAAAATTAATAACTGATACTGCCAGGATAACGTCGGAAAAAAGAATAAAAACAGTCCTGTAACGAAGGCCGCTATCCCCATCCATAGAGCAAAAAAAGTCGGCAACAGTATTTCAATGATAATCAGACCGACACCTAATACCCACCAATGCCAAAAATCAATGACAAAAGGCATGATTAGGCTCCTTTTTTATTGAACGCTTCTTTGGCAAGTTCTGCGATACCAGCAACTGAACCTATAACATTGCTGGCCTCAAGTGGCATCATGATGACTTTATGATTATCGGCTGACGCCATATCTTTCAGTGCTTCAACATATTTCTGTGCGACGAAGTAGTTCACAGCCTGTACGTCACCTTTCGCGATGGCTTCTGACACCATCATGGTCGCTTTGGCTTCTGCTTCAGCTAAACGTTCACGTGCCTCAGCATCACGCATGGCGGCTTCAAGACGACCTTCCGCTTCTAATACAGCAGCCTGCTTTTCACCTTCTGCTCGTAAAATTTCAGACTGACGATGGCCTTCCGCTTCCAGGATAGATGCCCGTTTTGTTCTATCCGCTTTTAACTGGCGACTCATCGCTTCTACTAAACCTTGATCCGGTTCCAGATCTTTAATTTCGATCCGGGTAACTTTCACGCCCCATGGTGTGGTTGCATCATCAACTACGTTCAGCAAGCGCGCATTAATATCATCACGTTTTGATAACAGCTCATCCAGATCCATAGACCCCATAACGGTACGGATATTGGTCATGGTGAGATTCAATATCGCATTATCCAGACCACTCACTTCATAAGCTGCTTTAGCTGCTTCAATGACCTGAAAGAACACCACGCCATCCACCCTGACAGTGGCGTTATCTTTAGTGATGATTTCCTGAGAAGGCACATCAAGAACCTGTTCCATCATATTTATTTTTGAGCCGATACGGTCAATAACAGGTACGATCAAATGTAATCCGGGTGATAAGGTTCGTGTATAACGCCCAAAACGTTCAACGGTATACTCACGTCCTTGCTGAACAGCTTTGACGCCCATCATGATGACAACCACCATAAGTACGACAATAATCAGTACAAAACTTGAAAACCCATCCATTATTTCACCCTCTTGTTTATCGACATTGATCAAACATACTGTTTAAATGATAGCAGTATTGCCACGACAGATTGTTTATCACTTGAATAATAGGTTTTATTCAGTGGACAATACATAGAAATACTTCCCGAATAGAGTCATTATGAAAATACAACGCCTGTTTATATCACTGTTTGCCTTATTCCTTCTTACAGGCCTAAGCACTAATGCAGCAGCTCAACAATGGTATAAAGCAGAACTCGTTGTTTTCGAAAGATATAGTGGTGCCAATGCCGAACACTGGCCAGAAATGCGCAGCATCAACAGTGGCAGCTTAAGCCCAGGTTCAAATAACAACCGAATAAAACCGGCCGGCACAGGCTTATTATCTGGCGTCGCATCCCGTCTGAACAATGCGTCTAATTATCGCGTGCTCTATCATCAGGCTTGGCAGCAGCCGATTTTGAGCAAAGGCAGCGCAAGAAGTGTTCAAATTAACTCGAGTAATGGTCTGGTAGAAGGCCAAATCAAACTTTACCGGGTTAACTATCTTCATGCTGATATTGATATCTGGTTTAAAGAAAACGGTAACGTACCTGTAAGTAACTCAGACTCGAATAGTGAGTCAGTTACCTATCCCAATAACCCTCGCCTTAGCCAAATTCGACGCATCCGTAGTAAAAGTCTCATTTACTTTGATCACCCACGTGTCGCAGCCATTTTAGAAATTGTCCCTGTAGCGACGCCTGCTTCTGCGGTTTCTAAAACGCCGGAAACCTATTCGCTACCAGAAAATTAATTGCTATATTCGCTCGATAACATGAGCGATAATCGATTTTACATCATCAATACCATTAGCCAGAGTTTGCTGAATTTCAGTCATCGTCAGCACGTTCTCAGTTTTGCCAGCCGCCCAGTTTGCAACAATAGTGAGAGTTGCATAGCGTAGCTCGGCTTCTCTGGCCAGACAGGCTTCTGGCATCCCCGTCATCCCGACCAGGTCACAACCATCTCTTTCCAAACGACGAATTTCTGCCGCCGTTTCTAATCTCGGCCCCTGAACGGCGGCATAAGTCGAACCATCATGTACTAACAGACCGGCATCAGTCGCAGCGCTTAATAAGACCTGACGTAGTTCAGCATCATAGGGCCAGGTAAAATCAATATGATTATCAGCACGGAAGCGTTCACTGAAAAAGCTTTGTTCACGACTGTGGGTGTAATCAATAATCTGATCCGGCACCGATAGCACGCCTGGCGCATACTTATCAGTAATCCCCCCTACGGCAGCGACAGCCAAAATATCGGTGACACCGATGACTTTCAATGCATGAATATTAGCTCGATAATTAATGCGATGCGGTGGAATACTATGCCTATCGCCATGTCGCGGTAAAAAAGCGACTTTTTTACCATTTAAGGTGCCCATTTTTATCGCTGCTGAGGGTTCTCCATAGGGCGTTTCAACTTGTTTTTGTTCCGTTATTTCCAGCCCTGGGTATTGCGCCAGACCGCTTCCACCAATAATGCCTAATAAACGCATTTACGACTCCTTCAGAGCATATACAGCAGGTAGGTTACGCCAGAACCCCCCCATATCCATACCAAAGCCAAAAACATAACGATTGGGCACGGTTAAGCCCATGTATTCTGGAACAGTGCCGACTTTATTAATATGATCTTTATCAAACAGGCAGACACATTTAACGGAGGCTGCCCCCTCACTGATGCAATATTCTCTTAATGCCGCCAGCGTGACACCCTCATCAAAAATATCTTCAATCAACAACACATGGCGCCCCTGCAAAGCTGTGACCGGCTTCGCCTGCCAGCTAATCTCTCCGCCCACTGTTTTATCACCATATCGTGTGGCGTGAATATAATCCTGCTCTAATTTGAAGTTCAGCCGAGGTAATAAATGACCCGCTGTGATAACCGATCCATTCATCACACAAAGCATCAGCGGCAGCTTACTGGCATAATCCCGATGTAGCTGTTCTGCCAGATTATTCAGTGCGGTATTAATTTGATTCATATCAAAAAGCTTATCCGACTTGGATAGCAGTTCCTCATACTCTGTCATTGCTTACTCTCTATTGTGGTTCAGGCCGTATAATGACCCATTTGCGCTCAGGATTATTTATGCGCCGTTTATGGCCCTTACTCGTATTTATACTGATTTTTGGTATTGTCTGGCTATTGGTAGATAATGCAAAGAAGCCTATAGCGACAACAAATAACTATGAGCGGATCATCACCTTATCGCCAAGCTTGACGGAAACCGTGTTTGCATTAGGATTAGGAAATCGCGTTGTCGCGGTCACTGATTATTGCGACTATCCTCCACAAGCTCAAGCATTACCCAGTGTCGGAAGTTATACCAATACCAGTATCGAAGCCATTACCCGTCAGCAACCCGACCTTGTCATTATGTTAAACGGTCAACAACAAACACAACAACATTTAGCAGACTTAGGTATACAAACCTTAGTACTGGATAACACGTCAATTGCTGATATTAAAGAGACCATTTCAACCATCGCTGATCTCACTGGCAAACAAAGTGAAGCCATTCAATTGCTCAATAACATCCAGGATCAAATTGATTCTGTACGCCATAAAGTCCATAACGTTGACCCTGTCAGAACTTTGGTGGGGATTGCTCACTATGTGAATAGCGATCAAATCGACATAGTTTATATTGCAGGACAACATGACTTTTATAATGAATTGCTGGAGCTTGCCGGCGGCGTCAATGTCTACACGGACACTGCCGTTAAAGTCCCTTCAGTATCAGCAGAAGGCATTATTCGCATGAACCCAGATGCCATTATTGACGTTTTTCCAGAACAAAAAGATCATCAATCTGACATGAAACAGGTCATCAAGCAGTGGCAAACCCTGCACAGTGTCAACGCAGTCAAACAGCAGCGGATTTATATCATCGAACATGATTATGCGAGTATCCCTGGCCCGCGTATCTTTAAGCTCTTACCTGAGATGGCGCGGTTGCTTCATCCTGACCTCGACTGGCAGCACAATGATTGAAGTCAATAAGCTCTCTGTACAGATTCAGGAGAAACCCCTGCTCAGCGGGATTGATTTTCATGTCCATATGGGAAGTTACTGGGTGGTCGTGGGCCCAAATGGATCTGGTAAAAGTACCTTACTGAAAACACTCATGGGTATTCTGCCCATTCACTCAGGCAACGTTTGCTTAAACCAGCGTGACATCAACGAATATGCACAGCGGCAGCGGGCACAATTGATAAGCTATGTACCGCAAAATAGTGGTCGCGCTTTACCTTTCAGCGTTGAAGAATTTTTGAAAATGTCACGCTATAGCTATCACTCTCCGTTATCAGAATGGACCAGCCAGGATCAACAGGCGATCGAAGAAGCACTGACGATTACCGAAACCCAATCATTTCGCACACGTTTCATGAAAACACTCAGCGGTGGCGAATGCCAGCGAGTGATGATAGCTGCCGCTTTAAGTCAACAAACACCCTTAATCTTGCTGGATGAACCCACCAGCTATCTCGATCCTCACCATCAGGTAGAAATCCATCAGCTGATTAATCAACTCAACAAAAATCATCAAATGACCGTGATTGAAGTCAGCCATGATATCAACCACGCAGCTCACCCTGATAAACAGGTATTGGCTCTGCGTGAAGGTCAGGTGTTGTGGCAAGGTAACGGTCCGGACTTACTTGATAAGCAACGACTCAAACAACTCTACCAACAGGACTTCACCTTTGTTGTGCATCCGACAAATCAGCGCTTAGTGGCTTTGGCAGACACTCCATGACGTCATCACATAAACTGATATTGATGTCGTTGTTCAGCCTTGTCATCGCACTATCAGCTCCTTGGGTAGGACTCAGCGATATTGCTGATGACATCCTTAAACAACAGATTCTATTGGATATCAGAGTGCCACGAGTACTCTTCGCCTTTGTCGCTGGTGCTGGCTTATCGCTCTGTGGCATGGTATTTCAGGCTATGTTTCATAATCCACTGGCTACGCCTTTCACATTAGGTGTCGCCAGTGGTGCTTCTTTCGGAGCCGCATGCACCGTTTTTTTAGGCATTAACGTTAGCTTATTCGGTTTTGACATCATTACGATAGGGGCTTTTATCGGTGCCTTAGTGGCGATTACTTTTGTCTTTTTCATCAGCCAGCTACAACGCGGATTTTCCAGTGAAACCTTGCTGCTTACGGGGGTAGCCACCAGCTTCTTTTTCTCCAGCCTGATTTTATTTATTCAGTATCTGAGTGATATGACAGATTCTTTTATGATCATGCGCTGGCTCATGGGAGGATTAACTTCAGCCAGCTATCACTCACTCTTGCAGCTTATTCCCGTTGTCACCGTCAGTACGGCTATCATTTTATGGCTGAGTCGTGAACTAAACCTGTTAATGGCAGGGGATGATATTGCTCTTAGTCGTGGGGTATCGGTTAGGCAGGTACGTTATCTGTTATTTTTCTCGACCTCTTTATGTGTGGGTGGCATCGTTGCCTTATCTGGCCCCATTGGCTTTATCGGCATGATGGTGCCACATATCTGCAGACTGATAATCGGTACCGATCATCGCTGGCTAACACCTGCCACGATCATGTTCGGTGGTGGCTTTCTAATTCTGTGCGATGGAATTACCAGACTGCTGATTGCCCCTGCAGAAATTCCTGTGGGTATTATCACGACGTTACTTGGCGGCCCTTTTTTTCTGTGGTTGTTAATTAAACGTCGACAAGGTTAATTCAGGATCTGCTACTCTCTGCCAATATTTCAGAGGATAACGCTGATGCAGACATCAAGACGACAGTTTCTACAATGGGGGCTGACTTCAACACTGCTATTGACTACACCTTTGGCACTAGCAGAAAACCTAAAACAGCCGCCTAGGCATATTGCTTTTGATAATCTGCATACCGGTGAAAAGCTGAAAGTGACCTATTGGGAAGCTGGTTTTTATAAAACGGATGCATTGAAACAGATCAATCATATACTGCGAGATCACCGAACAGATGAACAAATGCCCATCGACCGACATCTGATTGATCTTCTTAATCTGTTACATACCGAGCTTGGCAGTAAAAGTCCTTTTCAAATCATATCCGGCTATCGTTCCAGTCAGACTAATTCCATGCTTAGAAAAACGTCTGATGGTGTGGCCAAAAAGAGTCTGCATATGGTGGGGAAAGCCATTGATGTGCGATTAGCTGATGTCGAATTGTCACGTCTTCGTGAAGCAGCACTGACATTAAACGCCGGTGGTGTGGGCTATTATCCTAAGTCGAATTTTGTCCATTTAGACACTGGTCGACCACGACAGTGGCAAGGTTAATCTAACTCGTTCAGTAATCGCTCCGCCAGTTCTCTGACACGTTGCATTTGCTTCTGGTAATTACGTGAGAAACGGTCATGCTCTTTTTTCATTTCTTCGTGTCTTAGCTGCATTTTTCGATGCATTTTTTGATGTTTTTCTAATTCGATATGGCTGGGACAGGTACTTAAACAATGTTCATCAAGGCCACATTCGTAACGAACAATTTCCGCATTATGCTCATCAATGCGTTTTTTGTGTTTCTCGATGCTCGATGAGTGTTCTGGTAAGGATTTTTCCAACAGATAGATGAGCGCCACCATACGCTGTGTTGAGTGCTGCCAGTGTTCAATTTCTTCCTGCCAGCGCTGATCATCTTCCTGCCACTTTTGGTTATAGTGTTTAAGCTGTTCTCTCTGTTCCATTGCGTTCATACCTACACCCTTGCATCATGCAGCTGCTTATTGAAATTATCTGACAAAAATATTAACGCTGAAATTCATTAGCCAGCACGGTAAATTTGCCTTATTTTTTATGAATCATTCATAGCAGGACAGCGACGTTAAATAAACGTAAAATAACGAGATTTATTTCAGTTTCAGGAAACACCATGTCCCATATTGTCGTTTGTGCGTTATATAAATTTGTCACGCTAGACAATTATACCGAGTTAAAAGCGCCGTTACTTGATTTCATGCTCGAACACGAGGTTCGCGGCACATTATTGCTGGCACAAGAAGGCATTAATGGCACGGTTGCAGGCTCCAGAGAAGCCATCGATGCTTTGCTTAATTATTTGCAACAGGATCCAAGATTGGATCCGATAAGTTATAAAGAATCCTTCACTGATACCGCGCCGTTTATGCGTACCCGGGTCAAACTCAAAAAAGAAATCGTCACCATGGGCGTAGAAGGCATTGATCCAAAACAAGTCGTTGGTACCTATGTCAAACCCAAACAGTGGAACGAACTGATCTCTGCCTCCGATGTATTATTAATCGATACCCGCAATGACTATGAAGTCCAGGTTGGCACCTTCAAAAATGCAGTGAATCCACAAACCGATAGTTTCAGAGAGTTTCCTGACTACGTGAAATCCCACTTGGATCCTGAAAAACACAAACGTGTTGCGATGTTCTGCACAGGCGGTATTCGTTGTGAGAAATCCACTGCCTTCCTCAAAGAACAAGGATTTGACGAGGTATACCATCTGGAAGGTGGCATTCTGAAATACCTGGAGGAAGTCCCTGCTGAAGAATCCATGTGGCAAGGTGAATGTTTTGTATTTGATGACCGAGTCACGGTCAATCACAATCTGGAAAAAGGCGACTATGATCAATGTCACGCCTGCCGACTACCCATTACTGAAGAAGAAAAACAAAGCCCGTTGTATCAAAAAGGCGTCAGCTGTCCGCATTGTTATGACAAAACCACACCTGAACAAAAAGCGCGCTACGCTGAGCGTGAAAAGCAAATTCAATTAGCTAGACAACGTGGTGAGGCGCATATCGGTGTCGAAACTCAGGAAGCTGTTGAAAAACATCGTGCCGAGAAAAAACGCCGCCGCGAATTAGACCGTCAGGCAGCTAAAACCAAGGCTTGATATGCGTCTAGTCCATCTTCTTTGCCTTAGTTTTTGTTTATGCGTTACCCCGGTCTGGGCAAACGAACATGATGTTGCCGTCGCCAGCGCTCATCCCTTAGCCACGCAAGCCGGTATTGAGATTCTGGAACAAGGTGGCAATGCGTTTGATGCAGCGGTGGCAGTCACCGCGGCCTTAGCTGTCGTCGAGCCTGCGGGATCAGGTCTGGGCGGTGGCGGTTTCTGGTTACTACATCAGGCAGAAACCAACAAAGATATTATGGTGGATGGACGTGAAATGGCGCCCGGTAAAGCCAGTGCTGATATGTATCTCAATCAGCAAGGCGAGTTCGAACAATCCCGCTCCCTCAATGGCCCACTTGCTGCCGGCATTCCCGGTGTGCCCGCTGGTATCGTATATCTAAGCGAGCACTACGGTAAATTGCCTCTTAAACAAAGTCTGGCACCCGCTATTCGTTATGCGCTAGAAGGTTTTGCAGTGGGTCAGCACTACACCGATATGGCGCGTTTTCGGCTGTCGGCATTAAACCAATACGCCGCCAGCCGTCGGCAGTTTCTTGATAATGGACAAGTCCCCAGTGTGGGCACCGTCATTAAACAGCCTGACTTAGCACATACGCTGAATAACATTGCCCAACAAGGTAAAGCTGGTTTTTATGAGGGCAATATTGCCCAGCGTTTAGTTGAAGCTGTTCAGCAGCAGGGTGGCATCTGGACTTTAGATGATTTACAGCATTATGAAGTCAAACTCAGACAACCGATAAAAGGGCTTTATCAAGGCTACACCATCACCTCTGCAGCCCTTCCCTCTTCAGGCGGTATTGTGATGGTCAATGCATTAAATCAGCTTTCCGCTTTTGACTTGGCTGACGCTAAGACCACACAGAAAAGGCATCTGGTCATCGAAGCTATGCGCCGGTCTTATCGTGATCGCAGTCGTTTTCTGGGTGATGCTGATTTTGTAGCTATTCCTGATTACTTAACTTCGGTCGACTATGGTAAACAACTTAGCGACACGATTGATCCGGTTCATGCGACGCCGAGTCCGGCCCTGACAGACCAATCCATTGAAGGCGAAGATACCACGCACTTTTCCATACTCGACAATCAGGGTAATCGGGTGGCTGCTACGTTAAGTGTTAACTATCCATTCGGTTCTGGGTTTGTTGCAGAAGGAACTGGCGTATTACTTAACGACGAAATGGATGACTTTTCTGCCCCATCTGGTGCCGCCAATGTTTATGGTCTTGTTGGTGAAAAAGCCAATGCTATTGCCCCCTACAAGCGACCACTGTCGAGCATGACACCGACCTTTGTCGAAAATAATGATCGTTTACTTATTACCGGAACACCCGGTGGCAGCCGCATTATCAGTATGGTGTTACTTAGCGTGCTTGATTTTATCGAAGGCAAAAGTGCAGAAGTTATCGTTGCTGCACCTCGCTACCATCATCAATATCTACCTGATGAAGTGCAGGTAGAAAACGTGGGTTTTAACGAACAGGAACTGGATGCACTAAAGCAAAGAGGTCATCACATCACCCCGCTATCACGTCAATATGGTGATATGCACATCATCATCCAAGATAAAATCAACAGCACACTCAATGCCGCCAGCGATCCGCGTGGTGAAGGTCAGGCGACGGTCACCACACTGGAAAAATGATCACAGCCGCATTTTTTGCGGCATGATGCCTCTTCTTGCTTGCGCTAGGGCGCTGGTTTCTAAAATAATCAAACCCACTATCGTCAGTGAGATCGGAATCAGACAAAACCAGCCAACCACCGCCAGTTGAATCATTCGCATATTGGCATCTTCCTGTCCTTGTAACACACTCCAAGCGATAAGAAAGAGTACAAGTGAGACGGCATAAGACACAATAAGAAAACGACTACGACGCCAGGCACATTGCCAATGTGCTAATACCAGTTCCGTTTTATTTGCCGGCCTGTGTGCTTGAATCCAGATCGACAAAATCATCATCAGCGAGCAGGCAATTGGCACACTAAAAATTAGCCATAGATTTTCCGTTGCAAAAAGTATGGCTGGCAAAAGAAAATGAAAAATAGCGATATTGAACATCATCCTTTCATGCGGCTGACTGGCGAGATGTGCTGTGTTATCCGTTTCAGACATAAAGACTCCCCTATTGATTATTACGCACCTTTGCGTGCATCAGATAAAGCGGTCATTTCCAACATAAAGATGAGCAAAACCATCAGTAAAATCGGTACGGCCGCAATTCGGCTGAAGACTACGAGCATAATGGTCGCCATATTATGATCAGGCTGCATAGCTGAAATAGACCATGCCACCAGCATAATCACAACAGACACGCCATAGCTGATTAGCAACCACTTGGCATGACGCCATGCTAAATTCCAATGTTGCTGAATGACTACACTAGCATACTGAACAAACTTGGCTTTCCAGGCAATCCATCCTATGCTGACCAGAGCACCCACCAGCGCAAAACTCAGAATCCAGGCAATGTGTCCGGAACTGAATGCAGCCACAGGAAGCAATAAATGAAACAAGGCGAGATTAATCATCATACGTTCATGCGGCAGGCTGGCTTCTTTTATATCATTGTTCATCATTTAATCCATTAACATTTGCTAATATAGCTTTATGATGAACCTGATAGACAGTCATTGCCACCTTGATTTTGATGCTTTTGATGAAGACAGAGAAAAAATTATTTCTGAATGTGCTTCATCCGGCATTCAACAGATCATCGTACCCGGCGTTACTGTATCCCAGTGGCCAAAACTCATTAAAACCTGTGACCATTATCCGGCGCTTAGGTTGGCTTTGGGCTTACACCCGATGTTTATGGCGGAACATAAGCCTGATCATATTGATCAGTTACGCACAGCATTAACAAAGAACAAAGCGATCGCTGTTGGTGAAATTGGTCTCGACTTTTTCGTCGCTGATGCTGACAAAGAAGCACAGAGCGAGCTGTTTAAAAAACAGCTAAAGCTCGCCGCTGAGTTCAACCTACCCGTTATTCTGCATGTTCGCAAAGCGCATGATGAAGTGTTAAAACTGCTAAGAGAAATCAAGGTTCCGGGCGGCATTGTGCATGCGTTTAATGGTAGTCTGCAGCAGGCAGAACATTATCAAAAACTGGGATTTTTATTTGGTGTTGGCGGTGCCCTAACCTACCCTAGAGCAAACAAATTGAAAACGTTATTTAGCCAATTACCAGAAGAGTATATTGTGCTGGAAACGGATGCGCCCGATATGCCTCTCGCGGGTTATCAAGGTGAGCGAAATACGCCTGAACGCATTCCTATCATTCTCAGCACACTGGCTGAGCTACGTTCGGTTTCAGAAGCATCGCTGGCAGCAGCCACCACGGCCAACTGCCAGAGAGTGTTTCATCTGGTTTAATCGTGATGACCGATTTCACCTTCCGTGAATAAATAGTCTTTCAACTCATCATTAAATTTAGGATCACGACGACGAATCCATTCCAGTGTCATAGCAGCATGCTCTTTTTCTTCGTCACGATTATGTTCCAGAATTTTTTTCAACTCAGGGTCATGACAGGCATCTACCCGCTGGTTATACCAATCAACGGCTTCTAGCTCTTCCATTAATGAAACTATCGCGCGATGCATATCGCGAGTTTCAGTTGATAATTCTTCGATGGGTTCGTGATAGCCTTCACTTGCCATATAAATCTCCTCTCTCTTAAAAGTGGTTGTATACGATGTTCTTGTGAACGATGCTAAAACTAGCATGTAGGGCGATAAGTTGGCACTATCAGAGGTTAAAAAACACCATAAATAATTCTCAGGACCATCATGGCAAATAAAGATATTTCGCTGATTCTAGACACTGTTAACGACATTATTATTGGAAAACAACAACCTATAAAACTGGCCCTGGCCTGTCTGTTAGCCAGAGGTCATTTGCTGATTGAAGATCTGCCGGGTGTAGGCAAAACCACGTTAGCTCATACGCTTGCGGCTACCATGGGGCTGAGTTTTCAACGCATTCAATTCACCAGTGATATGTTGCCCGCCGATATTATTGGTATCAGCATTTATGATAGGGAGTCCTCTCAGTTTCATTTCCACCACGGCCCTATTTTTACTCAGTTTATTCTGGCTGATGAAGTCAATCGCGCCTCGCCCCGAACCCAAAGTGCGCTGCTTGAAGCCATGGAAGAGCATCAAGTTACCGTAGAGAACGACACCTTAAATCTACCTGAACCATTTTTTGTGATTGCCACGCAAAACCCCAGTCATCAGATTGGCACTTTCCCTTTACCGGAATCGCAGCTAGATCGCTTCCTGATGCGCATAGAACTGGGCTACCCCGATGCCAACGCGGAGCGACAATTACTCAAGGGAATAGATAGGCGTCAACTGTTAAAGCAACTTCAGGCAGTCATCACAGCCAACGTACTACTAACACTACAACAGCAAGCCAGCGAACTTATCGTGTCGGATGCGCTGATTGATTACCTGCAAAAAATTCTGCAACACACGCGTGAATCCGGCCATTATCATCACGGTCTTTCTCCCAGAGCGGGTTTAGGTTTACTTAACGCGGCAAAAGCCTGGGCATTTATTGAAGGCCGCGATCATGTCTTACCGGAAGATATACAAGCCGTTTTGCCTAGTGTGGTGAATCATCGTTTGCAATTGGTAGATGAGACGCAACAGCCTGACTGGATTGATAGTTTAATTCAACAAGTTCCTATCCCCTGATAATGGTCAACAGCTTCACTCAATTTTGGCAGAAATGGCTGCAGCGACAGCGTATCTTTATTATGCCGTCAGCCTATGGTTATGCTTATGTCGTGTTGCTTTTAGTCATGTTGCTGGGCGCGATTAATTACAATAATAGTCTCGGACATTTACTGTGCTTTTTGCTGGTTGGTCTTGGTCAGGTAGCGATGCATCATAGTCATCGAAATATCAAACATCTGAGTTTGACGGTGACAGCTTTAGATCCGGTGTTCTACGGCCAATCTGCCCAGTTTCGATTAACGACAAACAACACGAAACCACAGGCTAGTTTTCAGCTGGAAGTCCGACACAAAATCAGTACAAAAAAATCACGTTTGCCCTTTATCAAACGTTATCAATCTTTGCAGTTATTGGATAAGGTTGATGGCCATAGCAACCACACCTCCACACTGACTATTCCCACACAAAAACGGGGCTGGCAGCTATTAAATACACTTAGCGTGACTAGCAGCTATCCTCTCGGTTTATTTCAGTGTTGGACATTATTCGACACCTCAGCTCAGGTCTTGGTCTATCCTCAGGCGAAAGGTAAAAAGCCATTACCCATAAACGCTGAGACCGGACAGGAAGTACGCAAGCATGAGCAGCAAGGAGAAGATGATTTTGCAGGCTTACGATCCTATCGCGAAGGTGAAGCGTTGCACCGCGTCGCCTGGAAAGCGATGGCTCGTGATGATCAGATGCGTAGCAAACAGTTCTCATCACCACAAGGCAGAGAGCTATTATTCCGCTGGGAAGATGTGGCTGATATCAACGACACTGAGAAAAAACTGTCTCAGCTCAGTCAGTGGATTTGCCAGGCAGAGCAACAAAGTGATCGCTATGGGCTGATTTTACCTCACACTGAAGTCGCTGCTTCTCATGGTCCGTCTCATCAACATCATTGTTTAAAATTGTTGGCGTTGTTTGATGAAAACCGTTGATTTATCACCACCGCAAGCGACTATCAATGCCTTAATTCTGGCGCTGAGTATTGCGGCTATTCCACACATTATTTACCAGCCCATTTGGGTAGGCATGATGTTTGTAGTCATGATTAGCTGGCGTTTGTTACATCACTGGAAAGACTGGCCTTTGCCTACAGCGAGTCGCTGGTTGAAAGTGTTACACAACGGCACAGCCCTGCTGACTATTGTGATGCTTTTTGCCCAGTTTGGTCTCACCATTGGCCGTGATGCCGGTGCCGCTTTACTCACTATGATGCTGGCCTTCAAAGTGGTGGAAATCCGCTCTCTGCGTGACTATTACCTCAGCTGTTTTCTGGGTTTCTTTGTCGTCATTACCAACTTCTTTTACAGCCAAAGTGTGTTTATGGTGGTGCTAATGCTGATTGTTGTTATCGGGCTGGGATATTGCTTACTCAGTGTGAACAGTCAGGTCAGTGCACTCAATATCAAACAACGCTTATGGTTATCCAGCAAAATGGTATTACAAGCCACACCGATGATGCTGTTTTTATTTGTATTATTCCCACGAATCTCAGGCCCTATCTGGGGGCTGCCACAAGATGCCAATGCCAATAAGTCTGCTCAAATGACAGAGCAACTCACCTTGGGAGAACTGCCTCCATCACAGGGAACTACCGGCATTAATGACCAAATTCAGATGGGTAAAATCAGTCAGCTTATTCAATCTGATGCCATCGCTTTTCGGGTTAAATTTACTGATAATGTCAAACCTGCCCCGTCAGAACTTTACTGGCGTGGCCCGGTTTTATGGAAAACCAATGGCACAGTCTGGTCGCCCATTGCAGAAAAAAATATAGACTCATCCAAGCCCAATATTCAGGTGTCAGGAGATGCTTACAACTATCAGATGACGTTGGAGCCACATAATAAAAAATGGTTATTTGCTCTCGACTTCCCAACACAATTGCCAACATCACTCTCGACAGATATCAAGACAGATGGCCAACTAAACAGCACTAAAGCCATTAAACAACGCATACAATATTCCCTGATATCCAGCACGTCTTACACTTTTAATGCTTCATCTGATCCAAACCTTCATGCCGCATTACAACTGCCTGAAAACAAGCACACTAAAACACGCGCTTTGGCTCACGAATGGCAGCAGCAATCAGCTACACCTCAGCAGTATATTGATACCGTCTTAGCCTTTTTTACAAACGATGGTTTTGTCTATTCACTCAGCCCACCCGCACTTCGCGGCGACACGGTGGATCAGTTTTTATTCACTACCAAAGAAGGTTTCTGCGAACACTATGCCGCCAGTTTTACTGTGCTAATGCGAGCAGCAGGCATTCCGGCACGTATTGTCACGGGTTATCAGGGCGGAGATATTAACCCGGTTGATAATATTCTCACTGTCAGACAACGTGATGCCCATGCCTGGAGCGAAGTCTGGCTACCCGGGCAAGGATGGGTAAGAATTGATCCGACGGCCGCTGTGTCACACCAACGTATTGAACAAGGCATCGGACAGCTATTACCGCCTGGCAGACAATCACCTGCAATGCTTGGCAATCACAGTCAACTCGTCGCGGCATGGAACAGTCTCAAAAATAACTGGAACGCATTTAACACCGCCTGGGATATGTGGGTGGTGTCTTTCGGGCCTGAGCGCCAGCTTGAGTTACTATCCAAATTGGGCATGAACAATCCCAACTGGAAAAAAATGATAGTTGTTTTAACGATCTTATTCGTTCTAACCGGACTCATTATGACGCTCAGTATCTGGTTTAAACGTTCACCTAATGATCCAGCTGTTGCCTTATATCAGCAATTCTGTATGAAATTAGCCAGGCTAGGGATAACAAAAGCCGACTACGAAGGCACTCAAGATTTTGCCCAACGCGCTCAAATGGTCTTACCCAACTACCAGCAGCAAATCGACAGTATTACGAACCTATTTACAACTTGGCGCTATCGCCAACAAGACGATCAAACACTGGCCTCATTACGTGAAGAAGTAAAGGCATTTAACCCCAAGCACTAACTGTCTTTGCCAAGCTGCGTGAATTTACGGAAAATAGACAACCTTAATTTGTTGGTTTCAAGGAACACGCATGGCACATTCCAATCCCCTGTTCGAACGCACGCATATTCTAATTGGTGATGAAGGCATCGAAAAGCTGAAAAACAGCCATAATTTTCTTGCCGGTATTGGTGGTGTCGGTTCCTATACAGCAGAAGCTTTAGCCAGAATGGGCGTGGGTAAAATGACGCTGGTTGACCATGATGTGGTGTCAGGCTCCAATATGAATCGCCAGCTTGTTGCGCTACGTTCGACAGTGGATGTATTAAAAGCCGATGTCATCGCTGCTCGTATTAAAGATATTAACCCGGACTGTCAGGTCACCTTAATCACCGACTTTTTAACACCAGAGTCGATCCCCACCGTATTATCACAAGGCTACGATGTAGTGATCGATGCAATTGATAGCTTAAGCAGTAAAGCTGCTTTATTAGAGACCGCATGGCGCAACGAGATGACGGTTTTTGCCAGTATGGGCGCTGGCGGCAAGCTCGATCCGACGCAAGTTAAAACCGGTGATTTAATGGATACCTCCATTTGTAAACTTGCTAAACACCTGCGTGGTCAATTACGCAAACGCGGTGTTGGCAGAGGCATTCAGACGGTGTATTCATTAGAAGCACCTCTCCCTCCGTTACCACCAGAACCGGTCAGCCGTGGTCGTGCACGTGCGGTGAATGGCACGGTCAGCTATATGCCATCCATTTTCGGTTTGACCTTAGCAGGTCTGGTTATCAATCACATTATCGGTGACTCACGACGTGTCTGATCCGACAGATGTGATTAACTGCAACGAGTTTATGTTGCAGCAACTACACACCCTACTCAGCAAATACGGCTTGGAAATAGAGAAAGTCTCAACAGATGAAGCCATTCCCGGCAGCTTTTTTGGTGAACGCGAAGCGGGGTTAATTGGGAATAAACTTATCGTCCGTTCAGACACCCCGGTTCACTCTGTGTTGCATGAAGCCGGTCACTACATCTGTATGGCCCCCGAACGTCGTGCCAACTTACACACCGATGCCGAAGGTGATTACGATGAAGAAAATGGCGTCTGTTATCTGCAAATTCTATTAGCGGGTCATATCCAACAAATAGGCCAAGCTCGTATGCTCAGAGATATGGATCGTTGGGGTTACACCTTTCGTCTAGGCAGTGCCAAGGCCTGGTTTGAACAAGATGCCGACGACGCTCGTCAATGGTTGGAAGACTTCAATATTATCGATTCAGCACAACAGCCCACATGGCAGGTTCGTAGCACATAATCATTCACGCTCTTACCTGTTTCTCTTTTTATATCAGTACTTTTAATAAGATTGTAGAGTTGAACAACTTTCTGTACAGGTATTGAATTTTTATCTATACTTGTACAATAAATTGTACATATTAAGGTGTGATATGAAAGTTGTTTCTTTTACAGAAGCGCGTAATAGTTTGAAGGCTGTTTTAGATCGAGTTATCAATGATGCCGACACCACAGTTATTTCACGTCGAGACTCTCAGGATGCGGTGGTAATGTCATTAGATTATTACAATAGTCTAATGGAAACCGTTCATTTACTTCGTTCCCCCGCAAACGTTGAGCATCTGAATAAATCCATTGCTCAGTATAAACAAGGAAAAGTTGCAGAACGGAAATTACTGGATGAGTAAACGACTGCTGACATGGACAGATGAAGCATGGAATAGCTATTTATATTGGCAGACACAAGACAAAAAAACGCTCAAACGAATCAATAAGTTGATTGCTGATGTTAAACGCTCCCCATTTGAAGGCATAGGAAAACCAGAGGCCTTAAAAGAAAACTTGTCTGGCTTTTGGTCACGGAGAATCGATGACATCAATAGATTAGTCTATGCCGTCGATAACAGTGCTATAACTATTATTTCCTGCCGCTATCATTATTAACGGCTATACCGAAAAGAAAATCATCAATCGTTGGGTTTCGCTAACGCTTTACCCAACCTACACAATAAAAAAAACTCTCTTTCGTAGGTTGGGTTGAAGCATGAAACCCAACAAATACAACCACTTCAAAAATCTGATTTTCACTGTACACTGACTAATATCCAAACTTAACTATGGCACTTACAGGAGGCACAATGAGTACGCCGATTTCTTCTCCCGTCACTGATTTACTTGAAGCTCAAGGTATTGCGTTTGA
>ERZ724569.74-NODE-74-length-30649-cov-4.726460_pt1 | contig 30649 bp, 29 predicted proteins | sample MGYA00375863_ERZ724569 | MGnify/ENA primary metagenome ERZ724569 (study PRJEB28725, sample SAMN03264850) | marine sediment metagenome | biome: marine pelagic biome; feature: marine oligotrophic desert; material: marine snow | place: Pacific Ocean:North Pacific...
ATATATGGTTGAGTGTATTGCCTTTTCTTGCACCAGAGTAGAAAGCAAAAGATAGTAGGTTTGCTTCAGTAGCGCATCGAGCATATTCGTCGCGGAATTTAGTAAATTGCTTAGTAGACAATTCAATTAATTCTCGTTTACCTGATTGGAAAGAGCACACTTTGATATTTTCATTTATAAGACGCTTTGCAAATAGTTCGTCATATATAGCTCTTAATTCGATTAGGTACTTGTTTCTGGTACTGTCTTTCTTACCGTTTAAAACAATAGCATCGTTAATTTCTTCGACTAATTCTTGGGAAAAATTTCGGAGATCGGTGGTAGCGAACATATAATTGAAAAACGCAATTTTTCTTGAACGTTGCTCAACTTGTTTAGCAGAAGACTTTTTATCTCGCACCAACCTTTCGGCCTTTCGATAAACCTCATTCCACAAATCAAAATTCTGCTCTTGAAAGTGTATGAGGTAAGAGAAATTTATACCGATCTGAGATAGTTTGTCCTTCAAACTGGCTGCTGCGATTTTTACTGCTTCTTTGTAGTCGCTAGTGTTCAGTCTTTCTCTTAAGTTGAACTTGTTTTCTCTAAACAAGTTAGTTAACTCATTCGCACTCCTCACATCCATTCTTTTTTCTAAAGGATTTTTATTGTCTACGTTGACCACTTTCACTTTGAAATATTCGATGAAACTTCTCGCCAAGCAATATTCTTTATCTGACAAAGTCCATTCATCTAAAAGAGGTGATAGCTCCTCTCTATTACGTGTAAGTAAATGATTCAAGCGTGACAGAGCGCGTTCATTGTTGGTATCAATAAACTGAAATTGCTTTTCAAGTTCTGGTTGAGGAGTAGGTAGTTGAGACACTTCTTTTGGTTCAAACGCTACTTCTGAGAACTCCGCTGCCCTATTTGAGTCGTCTATTTTGTTGTGTGAGCTATTATCGGCGCTGGAAATACAATCAACTGTTGAAGTCTCAGTTACGTGATAATCACTCTTGCTTTCCTGAAGATGCCCGTAATTGTCGAGCGATTCACAAAACGAAGTTAAAGCGCGCAAGTTAAAGAAATATTTTTTGAGGGTCTTTGAATATTTATGAGCTACTAAACCATCGTTAGCTAACGCAATGACCTCATGCTCTGAAAGTAAAAGAAACTGGGCTGCTTCTTTTACACCCATAGGGCGAATCGAGTTTGCTGCAATTGTTGTATTAGGTATTTCTTGTCGAGCAGCACCCGCAGCAACGCTTGGGTTATACCCAAGTGTTTCCGGCTTGTGAGGCTGTTGCGATTGAAACAATGTTGCTACCTAATTCATGATTTAGTAGCAGTGTAATCGATGTAGAATTTCCAAAAGCACGTAAATTCGAAGCTTTTTACACATGGAGACATCAAGGCAGGTTTTATAACCACCTATTATTAAAACCGAAATCGTTTTCCATCAATCATAGGGTTTACAGTAAGTTCGTCTAAAAAGCCCCTGCACTAAATTTGTTGGGGCTTTGTCGATTGAGGGGGGGGCTTTAGTTTAATTGCAGGTTTTGTATTGCAAATTTGATACGCCGCTTTAACTCAAAGTGAGAGTCGAATAATTGGTCGTTATCTTCGTCATCCTCAAAACTCTCTGAATTATAACTCTCGTATTGTGGGCAGTTAGAGTCTTGCCACATGTCATAACTCTCAGAGCCGATAAGTTCTTCAAACTCGGTTTCCAAAAGCCCTAATTCAAAGTCAAATAAACTCATTTGATTTAGCATATCGCAGAACAGTTCGGCGTTACTATCGCTGACAATCAAAGGTGAAGGCCACATCTTTCCTCCACTGCCGTCTGCTTCTAAATATTCGTCATTGGAAGGTGAGATCGAAACGAGAGACTCTGAGTTGATATCTTTTTCTACTGTAGCTAAAAATTCTGCAAGATTTTGCTCAGTTAGTGTATGAGAAAACCCTATATTTTTTAAGGTGTCACCCTGACCTTCGTCGTCAGATGCACCTCTGTGTTTTAAAATTTCTATCGCCTTATCCCAAGTTATATAAGGAGAACTCATGTGAGCCTGTGCGACTAGGTTAAGTGCTTCGGTAAGCGTTATGTTCTGCACTTTTTTAAGTTTTTTGGCGTCTTTTTTAGCACGCGTGGTAGAGATGCCAGAGGGGAAAAGTAGTTCTTTTATATTCATAGCTTTAACTCCAGAATAGCGTAGATATAGACACGCCCACAAATCTAAACACGCTAACTTTGGTGTTTAACTATAAACGATTTAATTCACTGAATGTCCGGCAGGACTATGCCATAAGTGGGCGAAACAAGCGTTCCAGTAAAGCTTATAGTCAGTATCCAATAGGGAGCGGAGTCTTTCAAGATATTTGCATCAAAAAATCATGATGGCATTACTTTATGTGTACGGTGCTACTAAAGCCATATAAATTTAGAAATCATCTACTAATGCTCTTTCTTTAGGCGAAAGTTACTGTAACAAAGTTGAACTTCATAGAAGCCTATCGCGAAACAGCAAAATCGACCAGAAAAAAGCCAACTGAATTAAGTTGGCTTAGAAGAGTTAGAGCTTGTGAAATAGCTCAGAAACAGAGCAGTCGAACAGATGATGAAAATGGCCCAACAGTGCATTACAAAGTACGTGTTTTGTGACCTTACCTTGAAACTGCCGTAAAACCGAAAAGTAGGGCTTCAGGTACACACCTGATACAGTCCTGTACTTTTCATCCAAGCTCATCATCAAGTCCACGCTGACTAGCAAAAACTCAGTTTGTGCCTGATAGTTTCTTACATAATAAATATACGAATCCTCATTTTCATACAAAGTAATATAGTCTTCATCGTCAGAGAAGCAGCGTTTTGATTGTTCAACTATTGATAGATTGGTCATGTCTTATTTCCTGTTCGTTCGGTTAGTCTTAACAGTTAATAAGTCAAAGGAGGGGAAATTTTTCCGGTACTAAATCTACGTAATCATGAATAAAAATAAAAAAAGGAATATTCATGACTACTAAAACCTATTTATGTTCAGCAATCGTGTCTGACATTTTTCAAACATTAGCAAACGCATTCATGGCCTATAGAGATCAGTTTGATGGGAGCCAGTACAAAAACAATCAGCATTTAGAGGATTCAATTATGAATGTGATTTTTCAAAATCACATTGTGACGAATTCAGACTATCTCCCCGTGATAAGAGAACTAATTGGCGTGGTAGTGAGTGAACCTTTGTTATATGCAGAGTGGACAGAGGACGATTTTGAATTCTTTTCAGAACAAATGAAGTTTGACTTCGACGACATTAGCGAAGATTTTCCCGACTAGGGGCTTAGTTACTTCTGAGTACAAACAGGAGTAACAACATGCAAGACAAAAAAACTAGTATCATTCGAAAATATAAGCGGCAGTCAAAGTCACCTTTCACAGGAGATGACTCAACCATATTGCTGTTAGCGAATTTAGAAATTGAAGGTGAGAGCTTACGGCTGGATTATCAGCGATATATCTACTTACATCGCAGTGAAACAGGTCAATGGCTGGGGATATCGCTAAGTTCTTCGTTAATTGATGAATTATCTGATGGCAAAGGCAAATACCGGAACCACAGAGAAGCATTGACTGTGTTACTGAGATACCACGAAGAGATTCGTAACTTTCTAAAAAATTTTTCGGATGAAATAGAGTCAATTTTTGGTATCGACGCCGAAACGTGGATGATTGCATGTAAAGCTCGATGGAGAAAGTTGCTCAAATAGACTAATGGCCTCAGGAGAGGCCATTTTTTGTTTATTGGTAGTAGTCTACGTTTAATCTTCTTTACAGTTTTAATTAGTAGGCTTGAACCTCTATTGACGGGTTGTTATCAGGTGTGAAGTGTACTATTCGTGAATCACCGATAGTTATTCGCTCTAGGTATGGTTATGATGTCGCTATAGAAACTGTGGCTACTAAGCATGGAGAGTTTCTGGGTAATAACTAGATTACTAGTGTCAATAAAAGCTTTGGAAATTTAGATAAAAAGACATTTTAAAGGGATTTACGAGTGAAATATTCAGAATTTGGTATTACGATCGATACACATTCACATCATGAGCTTGAAGGAAAACTCACTCAGCAGTTTACTGCCGATTTTGACAACGGTTGTTCGTGGATGGATCGCCTCTATGCAAGTGACGAACCGGATCTGACAGTGATTGGCTATAAAGGCTTTGCTGCCGACCTTGTACTTTTCTTAGAAAATATTGCACCAGATCTTCGCTTCACTATAACGGATGCCAGATGGGTAGAATCCTTAAAAAAGGGACAGAAACTATTTCGTCCAGTCACCAACGTTTCTCCACGTCGCCTCTTCTCTGTGCTGATTGGACGCAAGACCACCATAAGTGAGTTGAAAAACATAACACTGCCTGAAGACGTACTGTACATTCTTGAAAGAGAACTTCTCTACCATTTCGATTGTTCAAAGTCGAAGAAAGAACAACATTTGTGGCATTGGCTTATTAAGCGCAAGGTTCAGATCCTCGATTTGGCAAAAAACCGTAAGATACACCTCGCGACAGGCGAACTAGACTGCAAAAAATTATTTTCTCTACTCAAAAAGGAAACACGTTTAGAGGAAGAATTACCTTGTCTCTATTTATCCTCAATCCCTCTTGCACAGACCAGTAGGCGATACGGTTTTTATCTGGAACAACTTTTTAAACAACGCGAAATCTTACCCTCAACAACATCTGCTAAAGGCATAGCTTTTGAAAACGAAGTAAATATCTTCCTACAAACACTTGGATTCGAGACAGAGACAACACCCACCAGTGGAGATTTCGGTGTTGATCTGATTCTGCTCAGTCCCGAAAATGGGAGTCGTACAGCTGTGCAGTGCAAGGATTTCAAAGGTGAGGTGGGCGTAAGCGCCATTCAAGAGGTATTCGCTGGAAAAATGCACTACCAATGTGAGAAAGCAATGGTTATTGGTCGAGATGGATTCGGGAAGGCTGCGCTTTCCCTAGCAGAATCAACAGGTGTAGTGTGCTCTACACTCACCCAACTGCAAGCTAAAGCTAGAGGATGCCTAATTTTTTAGCAATAACGGCATTAAGACAAATCTTAATCATGATTAAACTTTAGTATATAGTGTGAGCAGTAGATGAGTAGACAAGGAAAGTTGTATGGTATTCACAAGCAATTTTGAGTTTCTTAAAGCACACGCAGTTTGGTTTTATAACCTTGCAGCAAGTGCTGAGCGCAACTTCTCCTCTGATCCTAATACAACACTTATCAAAATGCGCCAACTCGGCGAAGCCATTGCTCAGAATATTGCAGCCCGTGTGGGCGTTGAGTATGGCAACGATATCAAGCAAGTAGATTTACTCCGCGATATAGATTACTCACTTAGATTAGATGACAACGTTCGAGACGCTTTTCATACTTTAAGAAAGTTAGGGAATACAGCAACCCACGAGTTTGATAGTAGCAGCCACCGCGATGCCCTGAAGTCGATGATGGTAGGCCACGCGCTTTCCATGTGGTTTCATAGCACATTTGGGGGAGACAAGGCCAAAGGCTTTAAAGTTTCCAAATTTGTGAAACCTGAAGATCCCTCCGCTTACGTTAGAGAAATAGAAGAGCAGTTAGAACAACTCAAGATTGAATCTCAACGAACATCAGACCGCATAAAGGTAGCTGAAAAGCTTAGTCAAATTGAGCATGAAAAAGCCGAGGCTGAACGCCTTCGTGCAGAGCGAATGGCTGAAGAGCGTGAGATATGGGAACAATTGGCGCATGAGCAAGAAGAAGCGCTTGCCAATTATCGCGCTGAAGTTGAGCGTGAAAACAAAGTCAACTTTGAACATTTCAAAGCGCAACCAAAAGAGCAGCAGGCCGCTGAGCTTCAGCGCATCGAAAAATCTCACTTTGAAATGGATGAAGCGGAAACCCGAGTCATCATTGACCAGCAACTTATTGATGCAGGTTGGGAAGCTGATACAGAGAACTTACGCTATTCCAAAGGCGCTCGCCCAGAACCCAATAAAAACCGTGCTATTGCCGAGTGGCCCACAGATTCTGGGCCAGCAGATTACGCACTCTTTATCAGCACAACGCTAGTGGCTGTTGTCGAAGCAAAGAAGAATGCCAAGAATGTGTACGGTGCTATCGACCAAGCGAAACGCTACGCAAAAGGTATTGCATCGTTAACTGATGATATTGAGGTGACAGAGTACGGCGAGTTTAAAGTGCCGCTTACTTTCGCAACCAATGGTCGCGCGTATTTAAAACAATTGGAGCAAGAAAGCGGGATATGGTTCTTAGACGTTCGTGATACCACTAATCGCCGCAAAGCGTTGAAAGGCTGGTACTCCCCTCAAGAAATCAAAACGTATTTGCGCCAAACACCCCAAAAAGCCAACGCGCAACTAGATGACATGGGTTTTGAATACGAACTTCAGTTACGTGACTATCAGAAGCAGGCCATTCTCAGCGTAGAGCAGGCCATTAAAGATGAGAAAGAGCGTGCGCTTGTAGCGATGGCAACCGGAACAGGTAAAACAAAAACCTGTATTGCGCTGGTATACCGTCTTTTGAAAGCAGAGCGTTTTCGCCGAATTCTATTCTTGGTAGACCGTAGCGCTTTGGGCGTTCAGGCCACTGTCGATTTTGGTGAAGTGCGCATGGAAAACCTTAATACGTTCGCAGATACCTTTGACGTACTGGGAATGGAGCCAGAAAAAAATCCCAAACCAACGCCAGATGACGACACAAAAGTTCACGTGGCTACAGTACAAGGTTTGGTTAAGCGTATTATGTACCCGTCAGAGGATGCGACTAAGCCAGGAGTAGGGCAGTATGACTGCATCGTAGTGGATGAGTGTCACCGAGGTTACCTGCTTGATCGAGAGCTGAGTGAAACAGAAGTAAAGTTTAGAGACCAGCAAGATTATGTTTCAAAATATCGCGCTGTAATAGACTACTTCGATGCATTTAAAATTGGGTTAACAGCCACGCCAGCCATACATACCACCGATATCTTTGGCGACCCTGTATTCTCTTATAGCTATACCGAAGCAGTAATTGATGGCTATCTGGTTGATCATCTACCCCCTGTAAGAATCCATACCAAACTCAACACCGATGGTATTCATTACAATGTGAATGAAGAAGTACAGGTTTATGACCCACAAACCAATCAACTTGAACTCATTCACACACCCGATGAACTCGACTTTGATGTCGCGCAGTTCAACAGAAAAGTAATAGCGCCAGAGTTTACCAAAGCGATAGCGAAGTGGCTGATAGAAAGTGATTCAATTGACCCATACTCTCAAGAAAAAACACTCATCTTTTGTGTAACTGACAAACATGCTGATGAGATGGTTGAGGCGCTGAAAGACGCGTGTGAGGTTTATCACGGGGCCGTTGACGATGACGCTATCATGAAAATAACGGGTGCATCCGACAAGCCGCTCCAGCTTATCAGGCGTTATAAAAATGACCGTCTCCCCAATATAGTAGTGACGGTAGACCTGTTGACCACTGGCGTGGACGTGCCCTCCATTTGCAACCTAGTATTCATGCGCCGCGTGAACAGTCGTATTCTTTACGAACAGATGTTAGGCCGTGCTACACGTCGCTGTGACGACATCGCTAAAGAACGGTTTCGTATTTACGATGCTGTAGACATTTACAAACAGCTCGAAAAAGTGAACACCATGAAGCCCGTGGTCACGAACGTAGACATTACTTTTAGCAAGCTAGAAAGCGAGATTAAAGAGGGTAAAGACAGCAAACTTCAGGAACTCGCGAAAGATCAATTTTTGAGTAAGCTTCAAAGTAAAAAGCGCTACCTTACTGAAACTCAGCAAAGCGAATTCGAGCGCATCGTAGGAAAGCCGCCTCAGGAGTTTGCGCGAGAGTTAAAAGCAAAGCCAGTGCAGGAAGTTGCTGACTGGTTTTTAAATAATCCAGGCTTAGGCGAGCTGCTCGATATGAAAGTAAAGGGCACGGGTGGGTTTAATCGAATAGTGGTATCTGAGCACGAAGACGAGGTGTTCGATACGTCAACAGGTTATGGCAGCGGCCAGAAGCCAGAGGACTACCTGACTGCCTTTAACGACTTCGTTAATGCCAATAGCAATAGAATGGTTGCTATTCAAACAGTCATTCAACGCCCGTGGGAACTGACCCGAGAAAGCTTGAAACAATTAGCATTAGAACTTGAAAAAAACGAGTTTAGAGAAGAAGATCTCAAGGCGGCGTGGAAAGAAGTACGAAATGAAGATATCGCAGCCAGAATTATTGGTTACATTCGCCAAGCCGCAATAGGTGAAGCCCTTATCCCATATGAAGAACGAGTAGATAGAGCATTAGATAGAATACTTGCAAGTCAGCCGTGGAAAACACCGCAGCGGGACTGGTTAAGCACCATTGCCAAACAAATGAAAGCTAACATCATCGTTGATGAAGCCAACTTGAATGAAGGTATTTTCAAGCAACGGCTAGGTGGTATCAATCGCGCCAACAAACTCTTCGACCAGCCTATCACCGACATTCTCGTCCAGTTTAATCGTGCATTGTGGATAAACGATGATGATGGCGGCTACACAGATGATAAAGCAACAGCCTGATTTCAGGCTGTGCAACGAACAAAATAAGAGACAGTAGTATGAGTACACAAGATTTAATCAGCAAGTTATGGAACCTTTGTCACGTATTGCGCGACGACGGCGTAACTTACCACGAGTACCTGAACGAACTTACTTACCTAATCTTCCTAAAAATGGTTGAAGAAACAGGGCAGGATAATCTTATTCCTGAGAATTATCGCTGGAGCGATATTGAAAACTTCAACGCAGCGACACGTTTAGAAGAATACAAAAAGTTACTTATTCACCTTGGTTCACATGGCTCGTTAATTACAAAGGCGATTTTTGCTGATGCAGCAACATGTATTCGTAAACCTGCAACATTGAATAAGTTAGTAACTGAAATCGACAAGCTAGACTGGTACTCAGCCAAAGTAGAAGGCTTGGGCGATATGTACGAAGGCTTGCTGGAAATCAATGCGAGTGAGAAGAAGTCGGGCGCAGGCCAATACTTCACGCCAAGGGTACTTATCGATGCTATGGTAGAGCTAATGCGCCCAACGCTCGACGACGTTGTGGTAGACCCAACGGCAGGCACAGGCGGGTTTATCATCGCTGCACATAAGTATTTAGAAGAACACAACGACATCTCAAGCCTTTCGGAAACTGCATACGACAAGTATCAGCATAAAACCTTCTTTGGCATGGAATTAGTGCCAGATACTCGCCGCCTGGCAATGATGAACCTAATGCTGCACGACTTAGCGATTGACGATGACAACGCAGGTGTACTGTACGGTGATACTTTATCAAACGAAGGTAAAGCCTTACCCAAAGCCTCGTTAATTCTAGCTAACCCACCTTTTGGCACAAAGCAAGGCGGTGGCGTGCCTACCCGTGACGACCTGGTACATTACACCAGTAATAAGCAGTTGGCCTTTCTTCACGCTATGTACCAAACCATGCTTAAGCCAGGTGGGCGAGTAGCAGTAGTGCTACCTGATAACGTATTGTTCGAAGGTTCTACAGGCCGCAAAATACGTAACGATTTGATGGAAAAGTGTAACCTGCATACCATCCTTCGTTTGCCGACAGGGATTTTCTACGCGGCGGGTGTAAAAACTAATGTGCTGTTTTTCGACAAGCCCAAAGATGTGAATCAAGACACAGGCAACACCAAAAACGTGTGGGTTTACGATATGCGAGCAAACATGCCGCAATTCGGCAAACGCACGGTGTTAACCAAAGCCCATTTCGACGAATTTTATGAGGCAGTAGGCAGCGACCTTACTCAGGTTGATGAGGCTCAACGACAAGCCTTTATCGACAATCATCAAAACGGCAGCGACGTTGGGGATGTAGATACCTGTCGCCTCCGTAAATTCACTCGTGAAGAAATTGCAGCAAAAGAAGACTCATTGGATTTGGCTTGGATTCGAGACGATAGTGTTGAAGACGCTTCTAAACTGCCTGAACCAGATGTGTTGATAAATGAGGCGATTGAAGAGCTAGCAGGGGCTATCACTGATTTACAGTCGATTTTGGTTGACTTGGATGTAGCAGAGGCTTCGGAAGAGGTTGTGCTATGAGTGAGTTGCCTAAGGGGTGGATCGTAGTCACGTTGGGGGAAGTTTGTTCGAAGCCACAGTACGGGTATACAACAAAAAGCTGTCCAGAAGGAAGAGTTCAATATCTGAGAACTACTGACTTATCTTCTGGAAAAGTAAATTGGGGAACCGTTCCTTATTGCCTTACTGAACCCGATAAAGTGGACAAATACCAACTAGAACATAATGATATCGTGATATCACGAGCAGGTTCAGTCGGATATCATCATTTAATAAAAAGTCCACCGAATAATGCTGTTTTCGCATCATACTTAATTAGGTTTAAACCTTTAGATTGTGTAGAACCAAGGTATCTATCACATTTTTTAAATTCCCGACAATACTGGTCGCAAATAACCGAGCACTCCGCAGGAGTAGCTGTTCAGAATGTTAACGCTAAAAAATTAGCATCATTGGTTTTACCAGTTGCTCCATTAGATGAACAAAAACGCATCGCAGACAAACTCGATAGCGTACTCGCGAAAGTCGAAGCCGCTCAAGCCCGTCTCGACAAAATCCCCACCATCTTAAAACGCTTCCGCCAGTCTGTGCTTGCTGCTGCGACTTCGGGGGAGTTGACGAAGGAGTGGAGGGAGGAAAATGACGCTGATTTAGAGTGGAAACGGGTTCAAGTTTCAGAAATTGTAGAAAAAATTGAAGCTGGAAAAAGTATCAAATGTGATGAAAGGCCACCTCAAAATGATGAGTTCGGTATTATAAAAATTAGCGCTGTTACTTGGGGTGTTTACAATGAACTAGAAAGTAAAACTCTGTTTGATAAATCAGTATTTCTAGAAAACAGGAGAATAAATGTTGGCGATTTCTTAATATCCAGAGCCAACACTATAGAGTTATTGGGTATGCCAGTAATTGTTCATGAAGTTACTAAGAACCTTATGTTAAGCGACAAAGTTCTACGTTTAGTTATGGATGATATTGATAAGTCTTGGCTTAGTTTTTACTTCCGCTCTCCAGAAGGACGGAAACAAATTGAAAATGGTTCAAGCGGTAATCAAGAGTCAATGCGAAACATTGGTCAAAAAGCGCTTATGGCAATTGAGTTGAAAAATCCAACTAAGCCTGAAAAGCTAGAGATAATCAGGCGCGTTGATGAATTATTTAGCAAAGCTGATTCCGTCGAACAACAATACAACGCCGCTAAAGCATGTCTAGATAAGCTTACACAATCGATTCTGAAAAAAGCCTTCAAAGGCGAGCTGTTATCAAGTTCGATAGACTCAGAAGTAGTAAAAGCATTGGATGGCGATCTTGCCATGCAATATTAAAGGGATTTCAATGGCTAGAGAGAAAAAACTAATTGTCGGCGCAATTAATGTCACAATGAAAAATCACACACCAGAAAGATACTTAGAGCTATTCAGGGATGCATTCAAACTGAAAACTCCCGTGAACATATCTGGAGACCAGTACGGACTGTTGGCTAATTTAGCTAAGCTAGAAAAGGCGCAAAAGGAGCCAGGGCCTATAACGGGTGATATCTTTAAATATACCAACATAAACAATAACGCCCAGTGGTTTAATACATCTACTAATGATTTTGCAAGTGATGATGAAGTAGGCAAGATTAATATTCCAGAAAACTTAAAGCCTAATTCTGCACGCTTTTCCTATCTATTTTTTCCTAAGCAACATTTGTTTTTTTACGAGGGATATTATGATGGTAATAGTTTCGGCCCAACTAATGCCGAGCGATTCGTAAAACGGTTGCTAAATACCCCCGATTTGCTTGAAAAGTATGGGGTAATAAATGTTACGCATGTTCCCGACCACGATAAAGTTGTTGATGCGCTCAAGCTAAAGCATAAGGAACGAATCGATTTAATGGTTAAGCGTCCAAACCCAGACAATCATGCAAGAGCAGAAAGAAAAGTTATGCAAAGGATGGGAGCGATGAATGTTGAATCATTCAGTCAAACGTATAAAGCTGTGCAAGATGGTTCTATAGACGTGGACGACGACCTTGAAACAATGGCACATATATCGGCGAAAAACGGCTACTTTAAGATAAAGGGAAAAGATGACGCAAATAAGCCAGTGGCTTATTCCACAGATAATTATCCTTTGCAGGACAAAAGTTACTATGATCCTGATGTAGAACTAGCCTTTGAACTATTTTCAAGAATAGCGAATCGATTAAAGAATATTATTTCAGAGCAATTCAGAAGATGAGTGATGGCATATTAGGTCGTTACTGGAGGGGATATGGGGGAGCAAAGGCCCTCATTACCAGTCCTTATTTATGGGCTTCAGTTGGAATATCTGGACTACTGTTCCCGCATTGGTCGTCACCAAATTGGTGGAATGACGTATTATCCATCATGCCAAATTTATTAGGATTTTCTCTTGGTGGTTATGCAATGTGGATAGCCATAGGCGATGACAATTTTAGAAAGCTCATAAGCGGTGAAGATGAAGATGGTGAGCCATCTCCCTATATGGAAGTAAATGCCGCTTTTGTACATTTCATCATTCTACAAATATTGTCGATGATTCTTGCCTTAATTGCCAAGTCATATTACTTCACTCTTTCACCTAATCATTACTTGATAGAAAACTTTGGTGATTATTTAGTTGTTGCATCGCTAGTTGGCTATGGAATTTCCTACTTTATATTCATTTATGCCCTTCTATCAGCCGTGGCTGCTACATTAGCGCTATTAAGAGTTTCGTCTTGGTACGATATGCATCAAACTCGTCAAAAGTCTAAAGGTAGTAACTCTACAAAGCCAAAAAATTGTTGTAGCAAAGATAAAGATAAGTAACGGAGTACCCTAGGCATGACCAGTCGTCCGAAGATGATTATTGATACATTAAAAGACAATAAGGATAAAAAATTCACTGCAAGAGAGCTTGCTAAGCTTTTTGTGGAGCGCTATCCCGATGAGTTAGCTAAAAAGAGAAGCAACCCTCGATACGACTCGGAAGACAAATTTATCGCACAACTTGCTGCTGAAATTGGAGGCGAAAGAACATTGCGAGCAAAGCAACAGTGTCCGAACGTTTCAACTCGTGAGAAGCCGCGCCCTCGACTGTATTATTGGAATGATGACCCAACTGTCATTTCTGTAGCCAACACTGATCAGGACAAAGAGCTAGAAAGCTCCGAATCTAGTTTTTTAGAGCATGATCTTTATCCGATGCTAATTGAATTTCTCAATAAGGACATGGGGTTATATTGTCAGCGTATTGATGAAAGACGTTCCGTTAACACACAGGGGAGCGGAGGAAATCATTGGCTTCACCCAGACATAGTTGCACTAGAGCCACTTGATCAACTGTGGAATGAGTCTGTTAGAACATGTGTTCGACATGGTAATGATAAATCAGTAAGGCTTTGGTCTTTCGAGGTTAAAAAAGAACTGACGAGAGGTAATGTACGTAAATGCTTTTTCCAAGCGGTATCAAATTCAAGTTGGGCTAATTATGGATATCTAGTTGCTACCTCCATGGCTTCGGCTGTAGAGCCGGAGTTGCAGATGCTTTGTTCTTTGCATGGCATCGGTGTGTTGTTGCTTGATATTGAAGACCTCTACAATAGCCAAATTCTTATTCCTGCAAAAGAGAAAATGAATGTTGATTGGTTGTCTGCAAACAGAATTGTCGCTGAAAATATCGACTTCAAAAATTACATAGAACAAGTCGGGATATATCATCAAACTGGGAAATTAATCCTTAGTGCCTGGAACAAATGAAAAAATAACTGATAATTCTCGCAGCGCGAACATATAGTTGTCTGAGGCAATAACAAAATACAACAGGGTGCTCAAACATCACTTCGTAAACTGCCAACCCGCGAATTTCCTAGAATCCGCAACGTGATTGGATGCCAACGAAGGTCTCCGGCTGCTTACAAAGCTTTTTAGCAGTGAAGGGCTAGCGCTAGGCTCGCTAGTTGATATGTCAGCACGAATGTGTTGTCTGGCTTATCTGATGATCGGCAGAGCAAAGAAAATAGAAAGCAGACGTTCTTATGTCTGCTTTTTTCTTTTGTGCGAAAAATTTCCCTCTGGCAAGCCTAGATATCTTTAGGACTAACGAAGGATATCAACATGAAGATCACGAAAGAAATAGCTTTTAACACACTCATTAAATTTTCAAAAAATAGCATGTCGTTAGGGTATATATTCCTCGCGTTTGCACTGTTTCCATTTTGGCATGAGATAGTCGCTGTATTGCTAGATTGGAAGCCTGCTGCTGAAGCTGACTTTGTGTTAAATAAGTATTTTTACTACAACTGTGTGTGTATTGCTGCATCGTTATTTTTCGCTCTGTCAGCAGGTATTGTTCTGCGGTTTATGACAGACGAATAAAGCGATTTTATTGACGGGCATTCTATGCCCGTTTTCTTGTTCCACGAAAGTTACCATTCGTCGTTCTTAGTTACTTATGCGGGTCATAAGCAACTTAGGAGGACAAATGACTAAGCAACAAATCGTCGTCATGGTATTAGACATGATGACTAAATTTTTGATGAGTATAGGGGACGTAATTTTTGTAATTTGGATATTTCAAATGATAACTGGGTTTGAGCCACATAGCTCCTACCCGTTCGTGGGGATTAAAGGGGCGTTATATATACTTCTAATATATCTATTCGCTCTCGCAATCTACCTACAAGAGAAACGGCTTCGTAAAAAACTTCATCAATAAATATTAAGAGCACCGCAAGGTGCTCTTTTTCTTCCGACAATAGTTCATCGATAAAATGTCTGTTCTATTGGTTCAATAAATTTTGTTCTATAGATGATTTTTTCTTGGAGCTTGTTGGCTTCAGTTTCACTTAGCAGAGGCTGTTTCGTTTTGCGATCATAACGATGAGGCATCTCCTCAAACAGCTGTTTGTGAAAGCGTTGTGTGTCGTTATTAATCTTTTGAGAGCAGGGAATAATGAAGACTTTATCGTAAAGTCTATTTTCACCTAGCATTGCATCACGCAATTTCAGTAACGTTTTTTCGTGTTGCTGCTTCCGCTTAAATGACGCTTCTAGTTCAACAGCCGCCACCTCGCCATTGGCTAGCTGTACCAACGCATCGACATTTTTTATTTTTGTCGAAGTATGAATTCGCTTAAATTCAGTTTCAGTCAAATAACCATCCCATAGAGGTTTTGGGATGCCATCCTTTGTTTGATTTTGTAATCCCAGGCTTAGTACGAAGCTCATAATAGAGTCGTGCATGATTGCATTTTGATTAACCTGAGTGATTGGCTCTTGTGCGGAGCGGAAAGGGATGTCTATTCGCATCAAGTCTGACGCAAACCTACCACCTGAATGAGTTAGTACATATATGCGCCCATCTGCTGCCCTGTCTGTTTCTGCAATTGATAGAAGCCCTTCTTTCACTATTCTATTGAGAGACTCCAAAACCTTGTGCCGCTTAATCTGCCATATTGCTTCACATGTAATGGCAGATACAAAACCAAATCTAGCGGCGAGCAGTAACGCTAAATACTTTTTTTGCCGTCCTCGAAGAACGGGATTCGTACTTTTGTGAAATCTCATATCAAGGTTGAAGTATTTTTGGTGTTCGGTGTCTAGGGAAGGTGTATTAGTGTTCATCATTACGTTCCTTGTTTATTAATTGAGGAACTACAAAGGAACAGCTAACGCAAAATTTAAGTGTTTAAGGTTCTTTTTCGGGTTTTTAACTGGGAGTTTCTTAAACTCTCAAACACCCACCGCTGTTCCTTGTTTTCAACCCACCAGAAAAAGAGAAGCTCACAACATTCGTTGCGAGCGTAAACGCTTATAGTGCCCGTCGCTGCTGATGTTGACGTTCGTCAACGCAGCGACTCTACGACGCATTCGCGTCTAGCACCAACGCTTAAGGCGCATGTTCCCGTGCTGCGCACTACCCCCCATTTCGCCTCTCATATCTATGTATTTCATACACGGCTATTCGTTGCGCTAGCGTTGCTTGCGGCAAGGGGTTTAGCTCATATCGCTTTCGCTCTATTCACCAAATTTTGCCTGAAGGCAAAACAAAATAGGGGGTAGTTCGCAACCGCGAACATACGCCAGCTTCAAAAGCAAATGTGCTTCGCAATTGTCTTTTTGCGCGAGCTATTGAGTTGTTTCACAACTGCTTTTTTGCACACAAACTTTTAGTTTGGTGTTATCACTTTGCTTTGCAACTAGTAATTCATGCTTCCAAGCATAACCAGATTTTATTTAAAAAACTTTTTTGAGCGAGAATATTCATGTCGAGTCTGGCTTCTTAAGTAGATGCCGCAAACTTTAATCAATAAAAGAATGAGTAGGAAAAAGATATGAATTAAAAATGTACCAGGGTTTCAGCAACTGAGAGCTGACTAGTTTTGCATAGCGGCTAACGCTCTATGAACGAAGACTCGACATCTTTAATTTACCAATAAATTGCAATACCACAGCTATGCTGATGGACGTTAAAAGGAAAGGGTTTGCATTAGGGCTATTTTTCATTAACGTAATTTTGTGCTGATTAATAAACAAGAGGACAGCACAATGTCATTACTAAGTTATCAATTATTTGGACACTGCTCAGAAAGCGGTGAAGAGGCTAATACTTCAGCTCTCAATGAGAGCGAGTATGATACGCCTGGATTCAACGAAGCAACGGGGTTACCGCTTTTACCTAGTGGAGTAAAAGGTTGTCCTGGTGTTATCGACGTAGAAGGAAATCCACGCGGCACTGATATGTCAGACCACCTAGGTGTGGATATCACGCTCGATATTAGTTCTATGGGTACTGATGTGATCGGTGGATGTGATATTCACTCTGACACCGACTGGATGACAGACACAACGTCTATTGATAGTGGATTTGATGATTTTGGAATTAACGACCTGACTGGGTGTGACGGAGACTGGTAGATGACTGTATTTCAATTAGCCTTACTGGTGTTATTGCTACTAGTGGCTTTGGCTATCTGGTTATTACCATCTTTTGAGCGGTTAGTAGAGAAGTATATGAAGTCTGACGGTTAGTTAAAGCCCTTAATTATTCCCTGCTTTTAGTGGCTTCTTGCAATAACAAGCATACAGTTATGCAAATAAAAGTTTTAATTACGATAAACTCTGACAGTTTGCTAGGATTTACGTTTGATGTGGCAGATGAGCAAAGCTGCCCCTTGCTTAATATTGTGCACACTATATCACGTCATATTTAACGCATATGTTTCCTGTAGTTCTGTACCTATGACTTTTCGTATTTAGAATGTATTATGTTGATTTGGATAATAAATAGGCAAGGAGCTTATGGACTCTATAGCAATAGACTTCACTAAGAAGCTGGAAATAAAAATCAAAAATAATAAACCAGTAAACCTAACGGACTTAACCGTTTCCTTACTGGATTTAAGTGCACAATTTCAACGATTTATCGAACGAGAAGCTACCGACGAATATGATATATCCAGTGAGTTATTGATTAAAGAGGTTCGCTCCGGTTCAATAATAATTGAACTGATGACTAAAGCTGCGCCTCTCGTTCCTCTATTTTGGGAAGGAGGCTCTCTTTATCAGTGGGTTAATTCGTCTACGAGTGTAATTGATTGGTTTTTAGGTAGATTAAAAAATCCTCCTCACGACATGTCCAAAAAGGATCTTAAACAGTGGCAAAATATCATGGAGCCTGTGGCAAAAGATTCAGGTTCACAACTAATTATCTCCGCTAGTGACAATTCCACAATCATTAACCAGTTAATAGTAAGTTCTGAGCAAGCCAATGCCGCTCAAAATTTTATTAATCGAAGACTAGAGTCTATTGACGAACCTTCAGATCATGTTCACTCAAAGAAAGTATTGGTTTGGTATCAGACTAAGTTCGACGTCAATTCTGAAACTGGCGATAAAGCAATTGTTGAAGATATTAGAAGAAGTCCTGTCAAAGTTATTTTTGAAAACAATACAGTTAAGGAAGCTATGCTTCACGGGCACAATAAATTCAATAAACAGTGGCATGAATTAGCGTATGTAGTTGATCTAGAGGTTCAAACTATAAACGGAGTGCCAAAACTCTATAAGATTTTAAGATACTACGAAGAATATACGTTTGACCCTGAAGAATAAGAGTTCGAACAATATGCTTTGTCACTATCTGCCTTCGCGCAGAAGGCACTATGCGGAGCGAACTTGCACTCATGGGGCGCACTAGTGGGATGTATTAAGTCAGTGTTAGCTTAAAGATAGTTTTTATTTATTGAAAAAGACGATTCTCGAAACAATTCATGGAGGAGCAGAGTGGAAGATAAACGTTTAAAAGACTTATTGGTGCCGCCCGACGGCGTAAAACCAGCTTGGTATCAACAACGTGGTAGAGATTTTGAACGAATCTTAGTCCAAATGTTTTCCAAGGAAGATATGGCTCCTAGCACGAGTATGCGCCCCTCTGGTGAAGAGATTGACGGCTCTTTTTCTATTGAAAATAGTTTTTTCTTGTTAGAAGCAAAATGGCATAAGACGCCAATCCCCGCGTCTTCTTTATACTCTTTCAAGGGTAAAGTTGATGGGAAATTGATTGGAACTATTGGCGTTTTCTTCTCAATGTCTGATTACAGTAAAGACGCTATAGATGCATTGTTAAGTGGAAAAGAACTTAATTTGATTTTGTTTGGTCACACGGATCTATGCCTCATAGATGCGGGAGAAGTCACTATGAGAGATGCCATGCGAGCAAAGCTTCGTTATGCGGCAAATTATGGACAACCTTTCTATCCCCTAGAAACATACTTAAATGCTTCTAAACAAGAAAATAAATCTTCTAAAACTAATAATTTGGCTGCTAAAGACTGGAAAATATTAGTAGAAGGAGAGCAAGATGTGAGGACAATTCAAGCCTTACTTGAGCGGTTTGAAATTGAAGTAAATTACAGCGTTATACCTGCGGGCGGCCAATTGGCGATAGCACAACTGGCTGAAACTATCAGTAAAACTAGTAATGTTAATGTAGCTACTATAATTACACCATTGCCAAACCCTGAAACCCAACGTGAACAAATAAATAAACTGAATACTCTGGCAGAAGAGGTGATCGTTTTATCTCAAGAAATTGAAGAGTGGCTAGAAAACTTTGTTTCAGCAGAATATTACAATGCGACATGTATGCTTACAAATCGAAATGGAAAGATGGCTCGCAGGTATGCTCGTAATTCAGACTTAGATCTCCTCCTATCAAACACTCCTTCCTTTTCTGCTTTAATTGAGAAAATGAGGGCAAATAAGAAATGCTAGGTTACATAACGAAGCAATACACCTGCTAGAGGCAAAACATAGTGTTCAAAACCTGTTGTCACTACCACATAGCTATAGAATGTGGCGACTCAGTGGCAGTAGCAATTTTTGATAAGTACGCTAATAAATCGGTGAAGAATAACCTTCCTCGCTATGGAACTAACTTAGCCAATTTCGGTTGCCCTAGAAAATCATTTCGAATTAAAAATGTTGTTGTAACAGAAGGTTGTTATACTTTAGTATAATTACAAAGGATTGACAGTGCAGGTATTCAATGGACGAAGAAGTAATCGAGTTAATCGATATTGCTCGACAACATTATCACGATGGCAAAGATGAACTAGCCAAATTAACCGCAGAAAAAGCAGTTGAACTCGACCCAGAGGAACCAAATGGCTGGTGGTTTCTCACTCTTGCTCAGTATGAACTGGAAGATTTCCCGAGTGCCGCAACAAGTGCACAAACTTTATTATCATTAGCACCTGATTTCGCTAATGGCTGGGCCAAATACGCATTGATACTGCAACATCTCTATGATGACGAGCTTGATGAAGATGCAATCGATGCGTATGAACAAGCTTTCAAATGCGACCCCTCTCATTCATCAACAATTTTTACTTTAGAGCGTCTCTATAGAAAGTTAGATGATAAGGAGAAATCAGAAGATGAGATAAAGGTTTTGCAAACTATCAAGGAGATGGAGGGGTTGACTCCAAATCAACTTAATCGCCTTGGAATACTTCACTATCGAAACAAAAATTATTTTCAGGCTATAAATGCTTGGGAACAAAATTTGAATTCACCAGATGGTGCCAGCCTTTTCAACCTTGGCCTTGCTTTTAATAACCCAGAAGTATCCCAGGACGTTGATGCAATTGATGTGTGGAGAATTGCAATTGAACGAAACGTAATGGTAGATAGGTCTAAAGAAAATATCGAAAAACTGTTACCAAGGTTACTAGACCTGGCAGAAAATGCTAAAAATGAATGTGAAACTGTTTTAGAAAAGTAAGCGATCAATATAGACCCGGATCACCCCATTTTATCTAAATCGCTCGTCAATTTTTTGTCCGCGAATTTCTCTTTCCAGACTCTTGGCGTCAGGTCGAGTACATCTTTGGCCGGGTGCAGTGCTACACGCTGCAATACATCCACCAGATAATGGTAGGGATTGACGCCTTGCAGGCGGCAAGTCACCATCAGGCTTTGTAATATGCCCAGTTGTTCAGCCCCGAGTTCGGACCAACAGAACAAATAGTTTTTTCTGCCCATGGGGATTACCCGCAGTGCCCGCTCAAGATGATTGGTGTCCATGGGTAACGCGGGGTTACTCAGGAACACCTTGAGTTGGCTCTCTCGCTCAGCGGTGTAATGAAGCGCCTTGGCGAAGGGGGATTTGGGTAGTAAATCAGTGCGCTGTCGTTGTTGGTAGACCCACCGGAAGAAGTCAGTCACGAGTGGTTCGCTGTGTTGTTGGCGGTAGGTATGGATATCGGCCAGGTCTGATTGCTTATCCCGGATGTGTTTTTCATGCCGGTAGAGTGTGGCGATAATATCCAATGCCTGTTGTGCGGTGTGAGGCTCACTGTCGAGGGCTTTTTCAAAGCCTCTGCGCATGTGTACCCAACAGGCAGCGTGCACAATCTGCCGTTCGTGTTGATTTAATTGTTCAACCGTTTTGGTGTAAGCGGCATAGCCATCTGTGAGCAAGGTACCGGTAAAGTCCTGTAACTGTGCTTTGGCGTGCAACATGCCCCGGCTGTGACTCCAGGTAAACGCCACCTCATCACTGTCACCGTACATCGGCCAGAAGTAGGTTTGTTTCATTTGCCCCGGTTTTCGGCCAGCCCCTTTGGTACGCCCGGCTTTAATGGGCACTTCATCCATCATCAGGATTTTGCTTTGCAGAATGTGCTGCCACTGGGCCTTGGCGATGGGCCGAAGCAGCTCAATGCCTTGTTGTATCCAGTTGATTAAGGTAGCCCGGCTAAGGGTGATACCGCTATCAAGCATGCGTTGATGTTGGCGGTGAAGCGGTAAGTGATATACCGCTTTATCCACCATCAGCCCAGCGAGTAGTGAGACATCGCAGTAACAGCCTTCCAGTACATTGGTAGGAGCCGGGGTATCCTTAAGGGTTTGCGTGGTTTTATGACGCACGACCTGACGACGATACACCAGTACCACATAACTGCCGGGCTGTTGTGCTAAGCGACGGGTTTCTTTGATATCAACAACTTCATACTGGTCGGCATTCGTTCCTTGTAATTCCGGCGCAGGCAGGTCAATCACCTGTTGCGGCACCGTCTCATCAAAGCGCAGGCCGTCATCATTCACATCCGAGTCGCGGCGTTGTTTTTGGGATGAGCGGGTATGGGCCTTCACCGGTTTGGTGTCTGCCGGTAAGGCGTGCGACTCTCCCTCGTCAAACAAACTGCTCTGCGCCGGATTATCCACTAACACCTTTTCAGACTTACGCCCGAACAACTGGCGTTTAAGCCAGTCGAGTTGATGCTTTAATTGTGCAACTTCATCGGATAAAGCCGCAATTTGTGCATCTTTTGAGGGATTGTCTGAGGGCGTTTTCATGGCGTAAATTATAACAAAATCAGTTAATTAAATCGTCTGTTTTGTTTGCCTTTTTGCCAGTAAATCCCATCAATCAAACACTGTAACTGGGCACTGTTTAATGGTGTTTTTGCTGTGCCATCAGTGACTTTGGCGAAGGTACCTCTTTCTAACCGTTTGCTCCACAAACAATAACCGCCCTGGTAGTAATACAACACCTTGAGCTGCGTGCGGCGTTTATTGATAAACACAAACCAGTCACCACAATGCGCCTGCATGCCCAACTTGCCCTGCACCAGTGCTGCCAGCCCATCAAACTGTTTGCGCATATCCGTATTACCGGTATACAGCCAAATACGCCCATTGGATAAGGGTAACATCAGGCGGCCCGGTTCATCCGCAGCACCACACCACCGGGCAAGGCTAATTCAATCTCCCAGGTAGAGCCTGCACTCTGGTTCCCACTCGCGGGCATATCAAAAGCAAGCCAGTTATCCTGCGGCGCAAGCGATTGACTATCATCGCTCAGTTTTTTACGCCACAGATAGAAGTTTGATACTGTTAGCGCATGCTGTGCACAAAATTCACTGACCGACAGTTCGCTTGCTGCTTGCTTATCAACCAATTCCTGCCATTGCTCGCGTGTACGTCTTTTTGTTGCCATCGATTAAGTCTCCGTGAGTAAAATCTACGGGGACTATTTTACGGGGTAGTTCAATGAGGAAAAGACGGTCTAAATTGATCGCTTACTTAGAAAAAGAGCTTTACTATGATGTCTATTTGAATCCATTTATGCTGATCAATTACTCTGGGTCTGTGGATGTTGAAGGTGAATTTGACTTTAAAAAGGCTCAGAAACTCCGTAAGCACTTGTTGCAAGAAATTTCACTAGAAGACGGTAAAGTTTACTGGCTTGGTGATATAGAAATATCCAAGTCAGCCGCGATAGGGCTTTGCGACGAGCTATATGATGAAAAAAAGCGCTACTATCATTCTTTAGTTTTTAACAACAAACCTCTCCTTGATTTTCTTTCAACGGGAAACCACGAGCATTTTTGTGTAAATCAAAATTACTCCCCTACAGAGTTGATCAAAGTCCTTGATGAGCAAGACTCTGGTTTTAAGGCATGGCTGAGTAAGTATTTCAGTTCTCAATTTGATAGGGTTCTATCTAAAGCGATCAAGAAAAAATCACTTGCGATTGTAGAAGTATTGCTAGATGGACGGCGATGGGTAACAGTAGAAGATAGCGAGCATTGCTTTAAGTCAGCTAAAAGAGAGTTAGAGCTTTTGGCTGAGGAGCTTGACAGGTTAGTCGATAAATCGAAATCGCAAAAGGTTAGCTACGAGGAAGTCGAGAAATATCTGAAATATAATGGCCTTTTAAGCTTACTAAATCTCATGCCCTCATTCTTCTGGGAACAACAAGACCATGTTGTAAGTAACATTAGAGATATCGCAATCTCTACATTCAATTTGCACGGTGATGCTGATTTGTCAAAAAAGATCATCGAAATGACGCACTTGTTCGATTTCAAATCTGGAATGTTTAAGCAAAAAATTGAGCAAGATATTGACGCGATAAATAAAATTATTGAGGAAAAAAAGAAAGACGAAGTGCACCTTGAATTTGGTTCTGGTTCAAAATTTTCTATTACTGAAAGTGAAATTAAGAGAGATTCAAAGCGTATTGCAACTAAAGATCTAGTGTCCCTGAGATGGGGAGGTTTAAATACACGAACTGCATCTGGAGTAGAAACCAACTCTCTATTCGTATTTAAGTCAAATAAAGGTGAAGTAATCACCGTCAATTACTCCTTCCAGCATAATAGCCCCCGTGCCGAACTGGATAAAGAATTGGTTGATGATTTGAATAATGCTCTGTTCGCTTATCTTTTACCAGTTGTGATGTCTAATATTTCGTCTCAATTGGAAAAAGGAGCTTCAATTAAGATTGGACATATTACCCTAACGCCAAAAGGTATTGAGTTCGAGAGTGGTTGGTTCGTGTTCTCAAAAACAAACTTCATTCCATGGTCAGATTATGAAGTTAAGGCTGAGAATGGCGAAGTAATAGTTTTCAGCAAGAGGGGGGGGGCAAAAACATCTCTTGTTTTAAGGGATGTTGATAATGCATTCATGCTATTGCTTATAGGGAAAGATCGAACATGATTTTAGATAATAAAAACATATCTGTAGATAAAAAAATAATCACAATTTTAAATCAACTTTTTGAGATAGAAAGAAAGTCAAAAGAAAATGGTCATCTCGATAAGATCGTCAGAAATATCGAACGAATAAAATCTGCACTAATTCAAGATAATCAAAGCGGAGAAATTTTCTATGAAGATCCGACAGGTGAGGAATATTCAGAGACAAGAAATGACCTTGAAGTACACATCGTCGGCGAGAATACACAGGATTTGATTGTTGTGGATGTCATTAAACCAATAATCCGTTATGGCAATAGACAGCTAGGCTTAACGCAGGTGATTCAGCGTGGCCTCGTTTCAGTTACATCAAAAGAAAACATCAAGGATGAAAAATAATGTCAAAGACAATAGATTTCGGGATAGATCTGGGAACCACTAATTCTCTGATTGCAAAATTTAGCGGCGGTAAAGTTCAAGTTTTTAAAAACCCTAGGGGCCATAAAGAAGGTCTTCCATCTATTGTTGGTTTTAGAAAAGACAAAATTCTCGTTGGTGACAAAGCTAGAGATTTTTCAGCTAAAGATCCTAAAAATGTTAAGTCTCGATTCAAACGTAAGATGGGTACATCTGAAACTTTTAAAATAGAATCTATTAAGGCCTCTAAAACCCCAGAGGAGCTTTCATCGTTCGTACTCAAAGAATTAAAAGGATTTGTACAGTCAGGTGAGAATGTTGAATCAGCTGTGATAACCATCCCAGCTTCTTTCGATACTATCCAGTCTAATGCTACCAAAGAAGCTGGAAAACTAGCAGGCTTAAAAGAAATTATACTTCTTCAAGAACCGATTGCTGCTAGCTTGGCATATGCAAATAAAGACAATTCAATCGATCTTAAGAATAGTCAGTGGATTGTTTATGATTTAGGTGGTGGTACTTTTGATGTGGCACTAGTAAAAATTGTCGAGGGTGAGCTTACTGTGGTTGATCACGAAGGTGACAACTACTTTGGAGGAACAGATCTGGATTCATTGATTGTCGAGAAGATTGTCGCTCCTCATATCGAGACTCTGGGCCGATTTGATAACTTTCTAGCGGAATTGAAAAGCGCTTCAGGCAAACATGAAAAAAGTTGGTACAGGCTGCTAGATGCTTGCGAAAACGCAAAGATTGAACTCTCTACAGACATGTCAACTGAAATTGAATTTGAACTGGAAGACGATGATGGTGAAGAGATTGAAGGGGTTGTAACTGTCACCCGTTCTCAATTTGAATCTTTAATTAAAGAAAAAATTGAAAGCACTGCAACAATGTTGAAGCAGATCTTAACTCGCCAGTCTCTTCAGCCTAGTGATTTAGAGTTTGTGTTGATGGTGGGTGGCTCTACTTACATACCTTATGTTCGAAGCTTAATTGAAGAGCTAATGAACATACCTGTAAATACCGATATTGACCCTACAAATGCTATTGCCATCGGTTCAGCATTTTATGCTGGAGGCTGCCAAAAATCAGATACCGATGCTTCATCAGAAAAAACTGGCAGTAATTCCTCTATAAAGGTAAAAGCAACGTATGTGACCAGCACTCAAGATGAGGAAGAAATATTTGCTGCTAAGGTTGTTGGTGACTTCGAGGACTATACTTACCGAATCCATAGTGTAGACGGATCTTTCGATTCCGGCACAAAACCTCTTACTGCTCGGATAAATGAAGAATTACCGCTTAGGAAAGGTGAATTCAATATATTCTCATTCACTATCTTGGATTCAACTGGCAATACCGTTCCACATTCACACGAACAGATTCAAATTGCACAAGGTCGTTACAGTGTCGCAGGCCAAGTTCTTCCAGAAGAGTTGAGTTTGGTTAAGGACGATCTTGCTTCTAATGATACAGTCTTAGACAAGATATTTGAACGTAATTGTATTCTACCAACGAGAGCAACACGAACAGTTGAAGTTGCCAAAACTATAGTGAAAGGTTCAAATGATTTGCCATTAAAGATAATGATGGTTGAGGGAGACTCTAATAATCACTTTTTGAGCAATAAACCTATTGGTACGCTAGAAGTAGATGGGCATCAGTTAACGAAGGATTTGCTGAAAGGTACAGAGATCGATATCACTTTCGAGATTTCCACTTCGAGAGACCTAACTGTATCTGCTTATTTTAACGGTACAGGGCAAGAGTTTTCTCAAATCTTTAATCCGACGAAACGTGATGTTTCTCCTAAGCAGTTGGGTTCAGACATTATTAAATTAGAAGAAACCATCCTCTCTGAGCAGGAGTCAGCATCGGATAATATAGAGACCGAAAAAGAGTTGGCAGCAGTTCAAAGAGAGGTTCAAGAGCTGTTACTAGAAACAGGAAATTTATCTGAAGACTCTATAACTGATGATAAGTTTAAACTTGAAGATAAAAAGCGAAATGTGGCACAGAAGCTTCATCAAATTACATCGAGAAAGCGACTTGAGAGCTGCAAACAAGAGTATAAAGAGGTTAAGGAACTTGTAACAGGAATCGTCCACGAAGCGGGCAATGATCAAGAGAAGCATCGTTTGAAAGACATTGTTCGAAGAGAAGAGGTGTTCCTAAATTCAAACAGTTATTCAACCATCGAGAGCGCGATCAGTGAGTTAACCTCGATTCAAAACACGATACTGTTCCGCACCCCTGCATTTTTGGTCAACGTATTCGAGCATTTGGTAGATAACAGAGTTTCTATGAACGATCAGCTTCAAGCCAATTCACTTATAGAAACTGGTAAAAGTTTAATCCAAAGCGAACAATGGAGCGACTTAGGTCTCGTAAACGCCAGACTGTGGGATTTAATGCCACAAGACGAGCAAAGCGTTGATCAAACAAAATTTGTAACGGGAATAATCTAGAATATTGGTCAAATCGAAGAGAGGCATCTGCCTCTCTTGTTAAACTTACATTGGCGACTGTTTTTTATCAAAATCAGAAATTAACAGCGATGTTATAACCAATAGAAAAGTGTGACGATTTTTCGCTTTGTCACAGTATTTTGTCACAGGGAGGCGGCGCTGCAGGCCGCTAAAATCAATAGGTGGCATCATTGCAACAAGGCTCGTAGGGATTGAAAATCCGCGTGTCCCTGGTTCGATCCCGGGTCGAGGCACCATCATTCAAGCCCTTGCAGAGATGCGAGGGCTTTTTTGTTCTTGATGTTTTATCGGTAGTAAATACATCGGATTCAAAATCCATTGCTAGCGATAGCGTGGCGGTTCAAGTCCGTCCAATGTACCATCTCGTATTTTTGTATCATTACATAGCTCTTGTTCAGCAGTTAATTCATCAATAGATTCATGGCATTTCTTTCACGGTTGTAGCAAGATGGCTGACTGGAGAAGCTCCAAACCAGATTCTCTATCTACCAGATCCTTCCATACCACTGAAAGGCTCGCTACTACTAGATTCCGGGGACTTTGAACATTCAACTCTTCGACGCATACGTATATCGCTTGGCAGTTGCTTGCTGAAACTAGCATGGACGTGATCACTCGCCAAAGTGGAACGAGTGCAGCAATGATTGAGCAGCATTATAGCCATGTATAGCCTGAAATGTTTGCAGATGCTTTATCAGGTGTGACATTCGACGAAGAGAAACCAAAGCCCAAGTCGAAAAAAGCGTTAGCCCGACAAGAAAGGAGTAAGGAGTGTGATGAGAGAATGTTTAAGGATTGGACGGCTGAATATCAGAATCGCGGATGCATCTGACTCGGCTCCTTGTTGTTTTAACATAGCATTTAAGGATATACAGCTTTCCCAATTAAAACTCCTCTTGGGTAAATTGAACTATATTGCTACACTGTGTCTAAAAAAGTGTCTAATCAACTAAAAGCTTTTGGGAATTGCAAAGTTTATGAATGGAAAATTTCAGGACGCACCTTTGGTTTATGTCTGTGCTCAGTTTAAATTTAATTTTCTAGATCTAACCCTTGAGCAAGAAATAGCGGTTGGACAAGCTCTACAAAAAACAATTTTCAGAAAGCGGTTAAATTCCAAGGACTCGGTCACATCAATTACTCCCGGGGCTACTCCTAGGGTAGAAAACCTAACGGTGGAGCGTGAGGCGTACTTCTCCATGGACCAAAGAAACTGCCTTGTTATAGATAAAGACAATAATCTAATCGAATTTAGAACAAGCAGATACGAAAGATCGAATGATTTCATTGGAAATATATTCTCAGCTTTGAAAGCTATGACCGAAGCAGTTACACCCATGCAAGATTTTTCTGTTGCTGAAGTCAGTTTCAATTATGTTGATATAATCGCGCCTAAAGCTGAACGGCAGTTGCAAGACTATTTTGCTCATGGGGATAAAGCATTACCACTATCTGTAATTAAAAATGTCTCTGACAATGATGTTTTACAAATAGGTAGCACGCGATTCACAAGGGTTCTCAAAGACAATAGAACAAGATTAGATATTGAGATTGAACAGCTTCCAAAGTCACCCTCGACTCCAGAAATAAAATATCTACCAAATCAGTTAGTCGAGAGAAATAGAGCCTTTTCGATGCCTATTGATTTACCTTCGACATTGAATGTATTGGAAGAAGGTTTCTATGCTATGGTATGGACAAAAGCAAGTAAACTGCCACAGGATGACATAGGACTTGGCAGTCAAGAAGTTGAACAACTCTGCGTCAAGACACATGGTTTGGCAAAAGAGAGCTTTCACTCACTAATCAACCAAGATGTTTGTAAAACTGACTGGAACTGGGTTGATATCAAGCAGGAGCATTAAGAATGGATGGATATGTAGCAGAATCTCCTAATCCTGAAACATATGTAGAGCAGCGAGCATATGCTAGCGGTAACACCTATGCAGACAGATTTCTTTCGATAAAGCAGCAGTCAAGCTTTTCAAGAGGCGATGATATTCATACAAAGCATAGAGTATATGTGTTTGTCGTAAATCAAACCAAAGATCTTGAACAGCCAGCACAACCTCAAGAAGCGTTATCAATTAGCGAGATTCAAAAACATATCGAGTCCGTTCTGAACTTTAACTCAACTCAAGCTGCTAAAATGGTAGGCGTCTCCAGAGCCACTTATTACAATCATAGGAACGAGTCTCAACCAAGCGAAGGTATTGTTCGCCTATATAATTCAGCATATGAAACCGTGAATAGAATTAGTGCATTGTATCCGGACGCACTACAATCAATCAAACGAGTCCTAGTAAATGGCAAAACTTTGTTGTCTTGGATGACAACAAACAAAATAGACAATGAGGAGCTAGTCGAGCTAGCAAAGGTCGTGCACGAAAAGGTGCAAGGTCAAACTCACCTCGAACCGAAAGCTATATCAAGAGAAACTCAAGATAAGCGAAAATTGATGAATTCGCGTTACGCGTAGTAAAAAGTCGTTTCAGGAAGTATGGACACAACGATGCCGAGTGGTTTTTATGATAATGGGATTACACAAGGCTGTGTCATTCCATTAACTATTTTTGATGATACTCAAAAGCAAGCAATTTTGGATGCGTTACCTAGGAAGAAACATCGCCCTAAAATAGGCATTGTTAAAGATGCAAACTTCGCGGTAGTTTTAACTCAAGAATGTGACCTTAATGCACCTCCACAACACCAGCCGACAATTGAGTTAGCGATAGCGAAACCTGCGAAAAGGAAGGATGAACGTCTTATTCTTGCAAAAAATCTTCATAAGATACATGTGCTTCATGATGATATCGGTTACATAGAATTAGAATCAGACCTAATCGTTCAGCTAGAGAAAGCTGAATTTCAACAGGCTATAATAGAAGCTCGAGACAGCGTAATAAGCAGCAATCACAACTTCAAGAATCTTATTATTAAGTGGCGATTACTTTCTTATGCAAGAGAACCATTCCCACACAAAGTTAATCAGCTAATTAAAACTACTATAAATGATAGTGAAGATACGAGACTTCATGACCTTCTGACTGGCAACACGGCAATAGACAAGCTAGTGGCGTATGTTTTTCCTGAGAATGAAGACGCCGAACACTATTACCTTGCTCTATCGCTACTATTGTATGAAGTAGATGACGACGCTAAAGAAGACATCGCCAGTGAATTTTATAGCATTTTAGAAGACCTTCACGGTAAAAGCGATAGGGTCACGATCCTCAACGTCGCAGATAACCTGATAGACGCACCAGAAGAAGTTGTGGAGGTTGATATTTATCCAGAACCTGCGTTCAGGCCATCAGATATTCAGCTAAGTGACTTCTTTAAATACCGAGAGTATAACGTCGAATACTTATGCTACTCTGATGATAGTGGCGAGAGAATTGACGAAGAAGATTAGTTGCACAGGTGATTTGTACTAACCAGTTCTTTTGGTTTTTTACACAACAGAATCGAACTCGTTACAGGTATGAACTGAATTAGTCTCGACTTAATCTGACACTTCTTCTTGAAAAGATGAGAGTTACCCGTTTTGATAAAGGTGTCGAATCTTTAATCAAAACAAAATAGGTAACTCTCATGTTGCATACTAACAATCCAAT
>ERZ724569.82-NODE-82-length-26973-cov-2.752403_pt1 | contig 26973 bp, 19 predicted proteins | sample MGYA00375863_ERZ724569 | MGnify/ENA primary metagenome ERZ724569 (study PRJEB28725, sample SAMN03264850) | marine sediment metagenome | biome: marine pelagic biome; feature: marine oligotrophic desert; material: marine snow | place: Pacific Ocean:North Pacific...
TAGTAGATCTGATTGCTCATTTTGTGCTGATAAGCCAATCAATCGTGTTACGGCTTCCACAATGTAAGGACAAGCTTGGCCAATAAAAATAGGTTTGCTTTCAGTTGTTTTGGGCAGACCGTATGGAAAAACTTTTAATGCCGTTTCAGCCAGTTTTTGCTGATCAATGTCGATGATAAGACACAAATAAGGTTCATTCTTACTGGCCTGAATAATCCTCGAAGAGACCGGCACTTCAGTTGAGTAAACAGCCATTCTGGAATCGTCATACTCATATACATCAGTGCCGATAATGGCGCGTTTAGCACCTTGGGCAATAATGCAAATACCGGGCTGGCTATTACCCCGTACAGCGACCTCGTCAATGTGTGATACGCGAAAAACACGGACACCTGTAATCGGCAAATCAAACAGGCCATCGTTTGGAGCATAGCGACTTAGCAGTTCAGCCAAAGGTTTTGTATTCATATGAGTTGTCAGAAAATGGAAAGGGCAGCCAGAAACTGACTGCCCGAATAAGCTAAGCGTCTAATGATGCCATATCTATGACAAAGCGGTATCTCACATCAGAACGTTCCATGCGATCAAATGCTGTATTAATTTCATCCATTTTGATCATTTCACATTCTGGCAAAATATTCATTCGACCACAGAAATCCAGCATTTCCTGTGTTTCTTTAATACCACCAATTAATGAGCCGGCAATACGACGACGGCCGAAAACCATGGGTGCTGTATTGGGTCCTTCAATTGGCCCAATCTGACCGACCATAACCAGTGTCGCGTCATTATCTAATAAAGGAATGTATGGATTCAGATCATGGCTGACGGGAACAGTATCAATAATGACATCAAAACCAGAAGCTGCGGCAGCCATGGCGTCTTCATCTTTTGATACCAGAAAGTTATGCGCACCTAGTTCTCTGGCATCGACTTCCTTTTTAGGTGACGTACTAATCACCGTCACATCTGCCCCTAAACCTACGGCAAGTTTTATGGCCATATGACCCAGTCCACCCATGCCAACTACGCCAACACGACTGCCTGGACCGACATTCCATTCTCTTAGAGGAGAATAGGTGGTAATTCCGGCACATAATAGAGGCGCAGCTTTAGCCAAATCCAGATTTTCAGGCAGTCGTAATACAAACTCTTCTCGTACAACGATGTGTTTGGCGTAACCACCTTGCGTTATTTCGTTGCTAATGCGATCAGGTGAACCATAGGTCAGTGTGAACGTATTACGGCAATACTGCTCATGATCGTTATGACATTCATCGCATTCCAGGCAACTATCCACCATACAGCCGACAGCCACGTTGTCACCGATGCTATATTTAGTGACATTCTTACCAATTGCAGTAACACGACCGACTATTTCATGACCGGGCACAACAGGGTAAGAAGAGCCACCCCAATCATTTCTGGCGACATGCAAGTCAGAGTGGCAAACGCCACAATAAAGAATTTCCATTGCTACATCATTATCACGCAATTCTCTTCGTTCAAAATGGAATGGAGCAAGAGGGGTATCTGAAGAATGAGCGGCATAACCAACAGTTTTCATAGATGAAACTCCCGTGAGTAAAAGATTTAAAGGTGAGAATACTATAGGAGGAAAAACAATATGTGACTTGCCTGATTCTACAGCCTTTATGTGTATTACTACACGATTATGATGATTTTTCTCGTATATCAATAGTGACTTAACCTCAGTCAGAACGTTCCATCTATGTCTTGTTAAGTACCTATATCACGCCATCATTTTTAGCAATCAGAACCGTGGAGGCACATGAGCATGTTTTGCCACTAAAAGCCGGGTAACTTAAGCCTGGATGGTGAATATATTGTTAGGTTGAAGAGCGCTATCGCGATATGAGACAAGTTGGTGTTCTGGACGATATTGTCATGTTATTGGATCACATTAATTATCAGAGGGAGCACGTTTTACACAAACTTTATCAGTAGTCGAGATTAGAGAATTTTGATACAGCGTTGTCTGATATCATTCAAAGTCAGGAAGCTTTACGATACCGAGGCTAACAAATAACAAGGGTTCTAATCGGGGGATAGCGACAATGAAAATAGAGAGCGACACATTTCGAGTTCATGCGGGAGATAAGGTGAACTTGAAAAAATGGCCTACTGACATTAATGCTATCTATGACTCTAAAAAAGACTACAAAAAACAATTAAAATCACAAGTGACGCAGTTAAGTGAATTACAACGGCGACTTTATGCGTCCAACCGTTATTCCGTATTAATCATCTTTCAAGCGATGGACTCAGCCGGTAAAGATGGCACCATTCGTCATATTATGTCAGGCATTAATCCTCAGGGCTGTCAGGTTTTCAGCTTTAAGCATCCCAGCTATTCAGAACTTCAACATGATTTTTTATGGCGCACTAATCAATGTTTACCTGAACGTGGCCGTATCGGTATATTTAATCGTTCCTATTATGAAGAGGTATTAGTGGTTCGCGTCCATCCTGAGATCCTGCATAGTCAAAACTTGCCCGATAAATTGCTAAAAGATGAGACGATATGGCAACAGCGCTACAACTCGATTAATGACTTGGAAAATCATTTATTCCAAAACGGCACACGGGTAATTAAGTTTTTCTTGCACTTGTCTAAAGAAGAACAACGTAAGCGTTTTATTGCACGGATTGACAAGCCAGAAAAAAATTGGAAGTTCACCTCGGCCGATATGAATGAGCGAGGCTATTGGGATGAGTATATGACGGCTTATGAAAAATGTTTAACTGAGACCAGTAGTGAGAAAGCGCCCTGGTATGTGATTCCAGCAGACGATAAAAAAAATGCACGATTAATTACCTCGCAGATCATTCTTGATACGTTTGAATCATTAAAAATGGAATATCCGCAAGTCAGTAATGAACACCGTGCTGAGTTACAAGCCTGTAAAAAACAATTGTTAAAAGAGAAGTAAGACCATTACCTTTTTTTCACCCAGTTATTGGGAAATAACACTAAAGGATCGGCTAAGAATGAGAACAGGCATGATAGGCCATTCAAAACCTATCATGCTAAAAGCATCTTTTCGTCAGTTGCTATGTGCCAATAACACCGCCATCATTTTTAGTGATTAGCACAGTTGTTGAGCGTGGGCGTGTTTGTCCATCAGAAGCAGGGTAGCTTATGCCCGGATGCTGAATATTCACCCACATGGCTTTGTAATCAGGGCTCCAGGTAATCCCGGTCAATTCACAGCCTCTCGGACCAACCAAAAAGCGTTTGACTTCTTGTGTTTGTGGATTAGCACATAAGACTTGGTTACAGCCCATATTAGCCATAACCGGATCGTCATCATCGTAGTCCGTCATAATCCATAAACGTCCATCACGATCAAAACCTAAGCCATCGGGCGATGAAAAAATATCCCCTTGAATATTGCCGACTAAATGATCGGGTATCTTATTGCCATTGGCGTCTGTAGAACCCGGTTTTTCACCAGCCAATACAAATAATGACCAGTTAAATGCGGTTGCTGCCGGATCAGCTTGATCTTCCATGATTTTAATAATTTGGCCATGACGGTTATCGGGACGTGGGTTAGCCGCATTGACCTCAAATGCTTTACCGCGTTTGTAGTTATTCGTTAAGGAGATATAAACATCCAGATTGTGTGGGTTCACTGTTGCCCACTCAGGTCTGTCCATTGGCGTTGCACCTAACATATCAGCTGCTGCACGGGCATTAACCAGCACTTCGGCCTGATTGGGGAAGCCATTTTCAGCGGTTAATCCTTCATTGCCATGAATTAATGGTAACCAACGTCCTGTGCCATCATCATTAAACCGACCGACATAGAGTGTGCCTTCATCCAGTATGTCGCGATTCTTGTGCATATCTGCTTTATCAAAACGTTGTGAAGGCACAAATTTATACACGTATTCACCACGGGTATCATCGCCAGAATAAAAGGCCAGCTGGCCATTGTCAGCCATGGAAGGCGCTACACATTCGCGACAGAAACGTCCAAATGCCGTGCGTTTTACAGGTTTACTCTGTGGATCAAAGGGGTCAATTTCCACGACCCAGCCAAAACGATTAGGTTCATTCACATAGCCTTGATGGGGTAAAGCGTCATTTGGCGTAGCATCGAAACGCGCATCAATCGTGCTCCAGCCATAATAATTGTCTTCTTTACCTGTTGAGATGCCATAACGTTTATGTGAAACACGTGACTGGTAATCCTTTTTATCATGATTCACAAAATAGTTATGCCAGTTTTCTTCACATGCCAGATAGGTGCCCCAAGGCGTGAAACCATTCGAACAATTATTTAAAGTGCCAATAATTTCAATGGCATTTGGATCAGAAGCCGTTTTAAATAAGGCATGACCCGCTAAAGGGCCGCTGACCTTCATTGGCGTTAATGCTGATATACGACGGTTATATAGGGAAGGGTAGACACGTTGCCATTCACCATGGCTATCTTTTTTGACTTCAATAACACTGACGCCATGCGCAGCTTGTTCTTTTTTGACATCATCAAGCAAGCGCTTGCCTTGGTCATCATAGCTCAGTCCGTTTTGGTGAAGTGCTGGGTTAATGTATTCATGGTTGATGACCATCAATCCACGATTATTATCGTTGGGGAAGGCAAAAAAATGCATACCATCGTGATTGTCACCCGCCTGCTTTAGCTGTTCCTGCCAGGTATTACTGGCATCGGCTTTCCATTTTGTCGCGCCCGATTCAACAGGATCGCCCCAAGAAAAGAAAGCCTTGGCCTGATAACCCTCTGCTACCACGACCTGATCGAATAAGGCATCGGTGCGTGGCTGAATGGCTTGAAAACCAATATAAGGTACGGGAGGGTGAGCATGATCACCGGCGAAGGCCAGACGACTGGAAAGGTTTATCCCTAAAAAACCTAAAGCAGCCGCATTTAAACTGCCTTTTAATACATCACGTCGTGACATCGCGATTGAATTCAGGCTTTTCTCTTCAGTGTGATTAATAACCTCATCATCGTATGACGCCAGACGTTGATGAAAATCAGATGATGTTGGGTGTGTCATATGCGTTTATCTTCCATTAGTGAATACGGTATTCAAAAGTATTACGGACATCGGGCACTTTTACGGCTTTGCCATTGACCATTCGTGGCGTATAACGAAAAGTCTTAGCGGCGGCTAATGATGGCCGTTTGAATAAGGGATGGCAATCATTCATCACCTCAGGCGATTCAACCTGTCCTTGAGTGTTAACGGTATAACGAACCGTGCAATCACCTTCCAACCCTTTTCGTAAAGCGCCTCTTGGATAATCGGGTGCCTGTTTTTCTATCGGTTTATAGTGTTCTACAGAAAATGTGTCAGTTTCTACCTTATTCGTACTTATTTGTGTTTTTTGAGGTGAATTCGTACTTTTATTGGTGGCGACCACGGGTTTGTTCGTCGGAGGCTTTATCGACTTTTCTTGAGTCAGCGGTTTGCTCACCGGTTTCTCAGGCTTTTTCTCAACGGGTTTTATGACCTTCTCAACCTTCTTTTGCACTGGCTTTTTCGGAATAACTTTCTTTACCGGTTTTTCAACGCGTTTGAATGCAAGATCATTTTCTACCACCGCCTTTTTAACGGGGGGCTCTGGCTTAATAACAGGCTCAGGCTCAATGGGCGTAGGGGACTTGTCAATCACTTTTTCTTCAATGACCTTTTTCTGTTTCGGCAGTTCAAACATTTGAATATTGACTGTTTTTACCGCTGGCTCCATCTGGGCTGCAGGCGTCCATGAGTGAAGCAATAAAGCGGCTATGGCTAAATGAAATACCGCCACTTCCACTAAAGCAGATTTGTTGAGTTTGGACGCAGAAAATGGTTCACTCAAGTAATTGTGTTCACGCATCGCTAATTCAGGCATCTGGTGACTCCGTAATCAGACCCACATCAGCAATGCCCACTTTTTGTAACGCAGCGATGGCTTTTACTACGGAAGCATAGTCTGTGCTTTTATCACCACGGATAAAAAACAATAACGCCTCGTGTTGTTGTTTGATTTGTTCTATTTTCTCGACCATGTCATCTAAGCTGACAGCCTGATCTGAGCGGGATTGAATATCGACTTCAGGACCGACATTCCAGTAGTAACTCCCATCAGACACGACGGATAAGGTCAGAATCGTCTTTTGACTGTCTGTCGGCAGTGCTTCAGATGCGATTTTAGGTAACTCCAGTTTGACACCCTGTACCAAAAGGGGAGCCGTCACCATAAAAATGACCAATAACACAAGCATTACGTCGATATAAGGCACCACATTCATTTCTGCCTTTAAGGCATGTTTAGCAACCGGTTTTCTTAGCATGACAACCTCACGCAGCCTTGGCTAGAGGCGCACGGTGCATCACACGCTGTAAACGTGTGATGAACTCATTACCGAAATGATAATAAAGTGTGCTGATAGCACCAGCGCGTTTACTCAGCTGGTTATAGGCGATAACGGCTGGAATAGCTGCAAACAAGCCGATAGCGGTAGCAATAAGGGCTTCAGCAATGCCCGGTGCTACGGTATTTAGTGTCGCTTGTTCTACCTGAGATAAGCCAATAAACGAGTTCATAATTCCCCAGACAGTACCGAATAAACCGATATAGGGACTGACTGAACCAATGGTTGCTAAGACAGAAAGCCCTTTTTCCAATTCAGCTTCCTGCTCACCAATATTGACCAACATGGCTCGTTCAATATTTTCCACTTTTTCATCTTGCGCCATGGTGCCGATATGTTGATATTTTTCATACTCTTGCCAGCCAGTCTGAAAAATCGCAGGAATGGCTTTATGTAAAGTCACATCCGTTTTGGCTGCTGGCAAAGTGGTCATATCAGTTGTTTGTCTGAATAGTTGCTGAAACTGTTTATTTTGTTTCTATAAACGACTGAGTACATTTGAACGCCAAAGAATCAGATACCAGCTCACCATCGATGCCAATACCAGAATTAACATGACTATTTTGACTAATATACTGGCATCACTTACCAGCCCCCAAATGGTCATTTCATGCATTGCTGTTTCCATGATTGACTCCTTATTTATTGATGTCTGTCAGGCCAAGCTGATCAGCAATGGCTGACCATGGCACATATTTGAAGTTCTGGTTTGCCCGAGGCATACGGTTACGACCATCTTGCACAACCAACATGCCTTGCTGCCAAGATTGGCCAAGGTTGATGCTAGTCACATCAAGGCCATCTGTTTCCGACACGCCATCAATGCCTGCAGCCGTATTAAAACCAATACGAAACACACCACGGTAGGCAAAAGGAGGCAGGGCATCCAAAATCACATAACTGTTATTACCTTGACTGGATATCACTAAAAAGTTCTGCTGTTGTGTCTGATACAAACTGATGCCTTCAATATCTTCTTTGAGGTGCTCCCCAACTGGCATGACCTGTGTCATCACAGTCGGTTCATCAGCCCTGGCATCCAGTGTCCAGACCGCTCTGTTTTCTTCACCAATAAACAGTCGATCATGTTTATCATCTGCTACACAGCCTTCAGGTTGGGTAGCCACTTTGAACTCACGTACTAGTTCACCAGCGATATTGCCGTGTTTATCCTGCATCAGATACTGAAAAAAACGACCATCTTTATCATTAACAATGGTATAGATATCACCTTGTTTATTTTTATACATACACAGACCATAAATATCCTGTGCACGGGTAGTCACTTCACCTATTTCGCTGACTTTTCTGCTGTCGGGATCGATGGCAAATACATGAAGTGAGTTGTTATCTCGGTTGCTGGCAATCGCTAAATCAACTTGTTTACCGTTGAAGTGAAAGCCGTGACGAACATCGACATTGTTGAGCCTACCCACTGCTAAAAACGACTGTGTTTTACCGTCTAGATCGTAGACACTCAGACCACCTTGCTTATCTGTACCCAATATCAGACTTTGTTCAGGAGCACGTTGATTAACCCAGATAGCAGGATCATCAGCGGCATCACCTAAACTGGGTACAGGGTCTGTTTGTTTTAAAGGTGTAACAAGTGGTATCGCTTCTGGTGACGACGTCTTTTTATGTGGCCAAGGCAGAGTATAAGAAGCCGTGCCCATATCGTGTTTGATAATAATATCTAACTTTTCGCCATCCATTCTGGCACTGATGGCTTCGGGTTCGATCAACTGCTTTAATGGAAAGCTTGTCTCAAGCTGCCATTGTTCTTGATGTTCTACATAAACAGATAAGCTAGATGATTCAGCATCAAGGACTAATAAACCACCTGGCACAATCGCCATACCTGCAGCGCTGTCTTTTAATTGGCCAAATGGCTCAACAAGCGCAACAGGATAGCGGATGAGGTCGGCCTCAGGATGAGCATCATAAGCCCATATGCCAACGCTTTCTTCGTTAATATAGAAACGTGAAAGGGCATCATCAACCTGGCAGTATTCACTTTCTGGTGGCGTGCTTATGTGGCGAATTAATTGAGGGAGAGCAATGGGAGAGGAGGCATCAGCCACCAGCCATTGCTCTCCTTGTCCCTGCTCACCAACCAGAAACAAGAACCCATTTTGTGCCTCATCTTGATATAGACAGACACTTTCAATTTTAAAATCAGGTTGCGGGAGATAGGTGCTAGCAACCCAATCTTGTGAAGTGTTATTAAACAATGCCACCATGGCCTGCTGTCGATCCAGATCAACGCTTGCCAATAACAGGCCTTGCTTTACCTGACGATGGTCAACGCTACCAAAGTTACCTTTAAGCAGGCTCATGGTTTTGCCATCTACAGATTCAAGTGCAATGCCTTTTTGTGTATAAGCAACAAGACGGTCAGCATCGTTTATGACTGTTTTGTTAAGTAGCTGTGTTGATTCAATATGGCGGTTATGTTGATTATCAACTGCGTGTAGTGTCTTATCAGCCAATGCTGATAGCGGTAAAAAGGCCATCAGGCACGAGGCTAATAAGGTCGGTTTTAATCGTAATTTATTCATGTTATATATCTATATATTTCAATATGTTTTAGAAGTTAGTTAATGTGAAACCAAGTTTAATGCTTGGCCCATATTCTTCATATTGAGCGTTGTAAGCACTGCTGCCGGTATAGACGTAATACTCTTCATCAGTAAGGTTTTTTGCTTCCAAAGTAATCTGGGCATTTTTGGTTACAAAGTAGCTGGTGCTAAAGTCGAGGAAGAGCTGTGAGTCGACATATTGATCATGTTCTTTATCATCAATACCTGCGACTTCTGATAGATAAGAAGACTTGTAGTTAGCCGATAAACGCATGCTGAGTTTGTCGTTTTCCCAACCAACCATCAGGTTGGCGACTTGGTTGGATTGACCTGGTAAATCGATATCACGTTTTTGTCCTAAACCTTCGATTTCAGCATCGGATTGACTGAATGTGGCATTTGCCCCCAGTAACAAGCCATTCCACGGGGCGGGTAGCCAACTCAGCTTTTGTGTATAGGCCAGCTCAAGACCATAGACTTTTGCTGTATTACCGTTTGCAAAAGTTTCTGCCTGATCAAAGTCTGTAAACATACCTGTACCACCGAGGTCAGTGTTATAGACAAAATCAGAGATATCTTTATAGAACACATAGGCCGACACCGCGCCCGCTCGTCCCATGTAATGTTCGATACCTAAGTCCAGATTTTTTGATGTCATCGGATCTAAATCCGGATTACCAAAGCTTGCTTCATCACCATCAATGGCAAATCCTGGGGCTAAGGCTTCAAATGTTGGGCGGACAACACTATTGGTCCATGCGGCACGAACCTGAGTTTTATCATCCAGGTAATAACGTAAATGTAAGCCTGGTAACCAGTTGTGGTAGCTGTTTTTGCTGGAAATAGCTTCAAAGTTACCGTCTCTGATACCTGTACCTTTTGCTTTAAACTCTGTTCCCTCATAACGAAGGCCGGCGATAATCGTCCAGTCATCGAGGTCTAAGGTATTCATGACATAGGCAGCGTTAATATCTTCATTCATCACAAAGTCATTAATTTGTGACTCTTCAGTATCCACATTGCCTGCTTTATCTAACCGACCGATAAGACGCTCTAATGCCGAGCTACTAATACCTTGACCATATCGGTTTAGACTGTAATCCACATTACCAGCACTATAGGCAGCAAGACTGGTATCGTTGGTACCAAAGTCTTCAAAAGCCCAGGCATCAAGTTCATTATCTTTTTCACGGCGTGATAATTTACCGCCAAATTTCAATTGCGAAGCGTAACCTTGAATATCAAAGTCTCTGGCAAGATCAATTTTGATATTCTTTTCGGTATCGGTGGTTTTTTGTTCTTCCCATTCCACTTCATCAAGTTCAAAGCTGGCTGGGTCGTAATAATCTGATCCGGCATTTAATCTCGGTTTTGAGGTGCCGCTGTAGCTGACATTATCGAAATCACCAACAAACTTGGCACCAGCAAGATGACCTGGCGTGTCTTCACTGGCACGGCTATATCCAATCTGACCATCAATCTTCCATAAACCGATAGTTTTCTCACCACCGAATACATAAGACTGAATTTCTTGGGTCTCTTCACGATCTTTTAATTCACGGAAGCCTTCAGCGTCATCGCCTGATTCATTTGGGAGAAGGGGATCGGCAAATTCAATACCAGCCGCATTACGGGTTTCCGTATCTGTAAAACGACTAAATAAAGTACGCAGGTAGTAACTGGTATTGACGTCGGCTTTGTAATCAAAATTCACCCCTAAACCCATACGCTCACGTGAAATGTCATAGTCACGTTGTTCCAGTTCCTCGAGACGCGGTTGACTACCATTGAAATCCCAGGCTCCACCGGTTTCAACATTATCTGAACCAAAGTCCCGTTTTTGCCAACTCAAGGCAGCGGCTACACCAAAGTTATCGACGCCATCACCAATACTAAAAATATTACTGACTGCACCTGAGCCTTTAGGGCTGATTTGGTCAGTATTATCATCAAAACTACCTTCCGTTGAGAGCGTATAGAACAGGCCATCATGATCAAAGGCTGACAGACTTCTGACATTGATGGTGCCGCCCAGCGAGTTCGCATCCATATCAGGGGTTAATGTTTTTACAACTGAAAGAGATTGCACCAACTCACTCGGCAAAACATCCAGTGCTACAGCCCGGGTATCACTCTCAGGTGAGGGCACATTAGTACCATTGATAGTAACGGCATTCAGTTCAGGAGCCAGTCCGCGAACAGTAACAAAACGTCCTTCACCCTGATCGTTTGCCACAGACACACCCGGTAAACGTTGTAACGCTTCAGCAGCGTTGTCATCTGGTAACTGGCCAATGCCATCCGCATGCACGACACTCTCAATACTGTTTGAGTTGCGTTGTTCAGTGAGTGCTTTGTCAATCTGTACTGCCTGTCCAATCACGCGAACAGTTTCCAGATTGAGGTCATCCTCAGCGTGGACGCCATTACTGATAAAACTACTTATACCGAGAGCAATCAAACTTAACTTAAAACTGGGTCGCTCTAACATCAGGTTTGTCTTTTTCATAAATATCCTTGTCGTCATAGTGGTTCGATGGCGGCAAGTGTAGGTAGGCTAAATGACAGTTAGATGACAGAAAAATTTAAAAGCATTTAAAAACAATAAGATAGGATGGTTGTGACCGTATATTTGAGCTGAAATGACCATGACGAAGTTAAAAATATTGAGTTGGAAATAAGCCTATCCCACCTAGCTTAATTGTTTAAAAACAACGTCATATGACTATTTGGTGCACGGTTTAAACATCAAAAAAATGAAGAAATGGTCATTTTTTGTGAGCTAAATTGACTGCATGTGATGTCACAACACTGTCATTTTTTTAGCGTAGTGTCGCCAACATTCAATTTTTATAGCTGATATTTAGTGCACTTAAATCAATGAAAAAACGACCGTTTTTACAGACTTCTTATTTTTATGGCTTGGCGACAGCCATTGTTTCCGGGACCCTCATTTTACGAGCATGGGGTGACGTAAAGCCGTTAAGCGAGGTGAACTGGTTGGATGTTATGTCAGAAGGCGGCATGGTGATCCTAGCCTTTTTCTGGTTGGCCTTATTACTTCGGAGTCGACCTGCAGGCCGAGTAACGCGGTTGTTGGCATTTGGTTTATGCGCCATTGTTTTTTCCTGGTCGATGGACTTTATGGATGAGTTCATTCGTATGCCATCAACCTTAATCTGGCACAACTGGCTTGAAAGTATGCCGATACCGATTGCCTTAATATTATTAAGTATTGGTATCTATCATTGGCATCAGGAAGAAATTGCTATCAGTGCTCAAATGGTAAAACGTGAACGGTATTTTCGCGAGCACCGTTTGTTTGACAAGCTTATGCCTGTTGGCGGCGGCGCTTATTTAAAAAAACAGCTCAAGCTATCCTTGGCAGAGAGTAAAAAACAGCAACAACCATTGGCGCTCATCGCGATTGATCTTGATGATTTCAATGTGATTAATCGTTTGTATGGCATAAAAGAGGGCGATCACATCCTCCAGCTGGTCTGTCAGCTATTATTGTTAAACCTGCGTGATAAGGATTTGATCTGTCGCTTGGCTGGCGACCGTTTCGTTATCCTCTTACACGACACCGATGAGGCTGAGGCAAAACAGCTGAGTCAGGATCTGCAACATGCGGTAGCCAGTTTTGCTTACCGTACACAGGAATCACAGCAGCGTGTCTATTTAACTGCGACGACCGCCATTACCATGGCAAAAAGGGATGATTCTGATTCGTTAATTAAACGATTAAATCAACTTCTTAGCCAGCGTAAACAAACAGCTGCACCTGTCATCTGAACCATGGCAAAGCTGATAAAAACGCTGGGATATGAGCTAGATACACCCTGTATCACACCTCATTATCAGCCCGCTGTATTAGTCGAATTGGCACTGTCACGTGATGTGTCTGAGTATCATCTACTGAAAGGAACGCGTTTACAGATTGGTGATTTTGAGCTGGCTGAAGAGCGCATTAGTCCTGACCAATATCTGACGTTAATCAAAAACTGTCAGAAACTAACGGATGCTGATGATATAAGCTTTTTATATGGTCAGCGTTTATTTCCTGGATTTTATGGTGCTGTGAGTCAAGCTTTACAGCAAGCGAATAACTTACGTCAGGCAATAACGATTCTTTGTGAATATCATGCCATTTTGTCGCCACTATTCACGCCTCGATATTATGAAAATGACGATGAGCTATTTTTGTATTGGGTTGACAGTACAGGAAGCATAGAACAACACAGATTTATTATTGAGTCTTACATGTCCGCTTTTGTGTCGATGGTGGCGTGGTTAGCTGGTGAAAAAATGCCTTGGCAGTTTGAATTTAGCTACGATGAACCTGAATACGTTGAACAATATTGGGTCAACTTTGGACAAGATATTCGCTTTAATCAACAGATGAACCGAATACGCCTACCCAGATACTGTTTAGATACACCTTGGCCGAATGCATCTAAGTTTGGCATGCAGGGCGCCTTAAAAGAGAGTGACAAGCAACTCTCTGAAGAATACAGCCCGTATAGTTTTCTTGATCAAATATACAGCCACCTTCAGTCACATATAGACGAACCACTTAATTTGGATAAAGTGTCATTTTCATTTGGCCTCAGCCCGGCCTCCATGAAACGAAAGCTCAAAAAGCATCAAACCAGCTTTCAACAACAATTAGACTTGGTCAGAAAACATACCGCTATTTATTTGTATGAGGTTAAACAGATGAATAGCCAGGAAATAGCCGAGTACCTCTGTTTTAATGACATGAATAATTTCCGCCGAGCCTTTAAGCGTTGGACTGGAAGCTCGCCTTATCATTTATTTGCACAATAATTTGAAGTAGCTAACACATTTTGTTTTATTGCTTAATTACTTAAGCCTTCCTTAATCTCGTTCAGCAAAAATTCAGTATCCAGGGTCTATAAGTGAACTGTAGCTAACCATTAGCTCAGTCAATTTAAGGAGTCATCCTATGAACAGATTAAATACCTTTCTCTCTATCAGTGCACTAAGTATCGCCAGTTCTGCTTCTGTCGCCGTTGCCGATAGCAAAAACGTTGATCCCAAAAATATCAATAAAATTGAAACCAGTCTGGTCGAAAGTCACACACTCTCTTCAAATGAAGCAAGCAACAAAGCGCATCAGGAAATAATAAAAAAATAAAATGCTAATGATCCTTCAAGCTGTTACCGATTTTACTCCTCCTCGGTAACAGCTTTTTTTTGCCTGTTACCTGAGCGTCATGTTGATTTTATCAGTGCAATAAATACGTTTATGCGTAGCCAATAGCTGGTGTTTCTCGCTATCCTATGACGTCAATCTTTATATCACCCTCTGATTATCTGATATTAAAAAGTGGAGCAGTCAATGCAAACCGGTAGTTCAATTTACCTAGACTATCAGGCAACAACGCCGATAGAGCCTCGCGTTGTTAGCGCAATGGCACCCTATAACCATGAGATTTTTGCTAATCCACATTCGACAGCCCATGTGTTAGGTCAGCAGTCAGCGGCAGCGGTTGAGGCCGCACGCAGTACAATTGAAAACTGTATTAATGCCTCTTCTGAAGAAGTGATTTTTACCTCAGGTGCGACAGAGTCAAATAATCAGGCGATTGCCAGTGTGATATTTGGTAATACCACAGATCGCCGTGACATTCTTATCAGTGAAATCGAACATAAATGTATTAAAAATGCCGCCCATTTTTACGCGGCTAAATTAGGTTACAAAGTTAAAGAAATCCCGGTGCATAGCTCGGGGCTGATTGATGTTGATGCTTATCAGTCTTTATTGTCTGAACAAACCTTATTGGTCTGTATTATGGCCGTCAATAATGAAATCGGCACTATTCAGGATGTCAAAACCTTTGCTGAAATGGCCCATCAATCAGGTGCTTTATTTCATTGTGATGCCGCACAAGCCCCGGAAGCGATAGATATTGATGTAAAAGACTGGAATGTCGATATGCTAAGTTTGTCTGCCCATAAAGTTTATGGTCCCAAAGGCATCGGTGCTCTTTATATTAAAAATGATCTCCAAGCAGAGCTACCACCGTTCATTCAGGGAGGAGGGCAACAGTTTGGTATGCGTTCTGGTACTTTGGCCACGCCACTCTGTGTTGGCTTTGCTGAAGCTATGCGCATTACTAAACAAGAAGCGAAAAGTAATCGTGAAAAATTATCGCATTTAAAACGTTTCTTTCTGCAACAACTCGAAGAAACGAATATCCCATTCAAACTCAATGGCACACAAACTCAGTATCACCCAGGGAATATCAATGTTCAGTTCATTGGTTGTGATGCGAACAAGCTATTAGAAAAGCTCCAACCCCATGTGTGTGCATCCACCGGTTCTGCCTGTAACAGTGAAATGGTCTTGCTTTCACATGTATTAAAAGCCATAGGCCTCAGTGATGAAGAAGTCAGTTCATCATTACGTATCAGCCTGGGGCGTTATTCAGATGAATCACAAATCAAACAAGCTGTAGCAGAGATAAAAACAGTGCTAGAAAAATAATAACGCTTTGTTTGGGTGTGATAACCATTTCTTAACTTTGGTCAGCGTAGTCTAAAAATCCCAACAAACAAAAGAGGGATTTATGATGAAAACATTATCAACAACACTTTTCTCAGCATTAGCTGCGATGGCCATCAGCTCAGCTACATTTGCTGAACCAGCATCAACTGACGATATGGCTAAACACACCAAGAAAGGTTACTTCGCTCATATCGATACTAACGGTGATGGTGTCATCACAAAAGATGAAGCGACAGCAGCAGCATTAAAACGCTTCGAAAAAATGGATGCCAATGGCGATGGCAAGGTGACGAAGGAAGAAGCGAGAGCCGCCCATAAAAAACATAAAGGCGACAAACGCGCCTCATGCACGGATAAAAAAGATAAATAATCACTTAATACAAATAAGGGAGCTAATGGCTCCCTTATTTTTGTAAAATATATGCAGGCCTAAAGCCATTTCTGCAATATATCCAATAAGGTATTCGGCATTATCGGTTTGGTTAAATAGTCTGACATACCTGCTGAGAGACATTTTTCTTTCACCCCTTCCATCACATCTGCTGTGAGGGCGATAACCGGCGTTGACAGATTGAACTCTCCGGCCTGGCCTGAACGAAGTTCTTGTGTGGCGGTAAAGCCGTCCATGACCGGCATCATACAATCCATAAAGACAATATCGTATTGCTTCTCACGCAGTTTATTTAAAGCGACTGCACCATTTTCTGCAATATCAGCCGTCATTCCATATTTCTCGAGGATACCGCTGGCTACCATCTGATTGATTTCATCGTCTTCAACCAGAAGGACTTTACTTGATGAAAAGGTAGGTAGTGATAAAGAATCTGCTGGTGTATGGTTGCTGAGTTCGTGTTGCTCAATAAGCTGTTCTGATAATAAGCGACTCGCATTAAATAACTCTGACGCACTGATAGGTTTAATCACCGTGATATCCGACAAATCGCCTATCAGTGAATGGCTCAAATCATCTGCCAATGATGACAGCAAAATAATCTTAATATTTTTGGATTTGAGTTGTTTGAGTTTATTTTCGTTGATGTGGTTCAGCATGGCGCTATCAACCATCAGCACCACATCGGTATCTTCCTCTCGAACCGTTGTCTCAATCAGCAATAATGAAGAAGTGATATGTAGATGATTTCCCCATTTAGAAAATAAGCTTTCTAAATAGGTGCTTAATTTTTCATTACTGGTATAGGCAAAAAATTGCGTGAATTTTGTGGTCAGTACTCGAGGAGGTAAAACCTTATCTTTTTTCACCGTGATGGTGAAATAAAAATGACTGCCAGCCCCAACAGTTGAATCGACTTCTAGTTTCCCTTCCAGCATGCTCACTAACTCAGCACTGATAGCTAACCCAAGACCGGTGCCGCCGGCTTTTCTGGTTGAAGCTGAATCAAGTTGGCTAAACCGCTCAAATAAATTGGTCAGCTCTTCTTCTGATATGCCAATGCCCGTATCCGTGACAGAAAAATCAAGGTTAAGAGAGTTTTCACCGACTGAACTGACATCAATATTCAATTCGATTGAACCACTTTCAGTAAATTTGATAGCGTTAGAAAGCAAGTTAAGCAAGATTTGCCTGAGCCGAATGGGATCAGAAATAATTTGTACATTCTCAATTGCATTGGCAGGGCAGAGGACTTGTAAGCCTTTGTTATGCGCATTTGGCTCAACCACTCTACCAATATCTGAAATCAGTTTTTCTAAATTAAATGAAGTCTCTTCAATAGAAAGCTTGCCAGACTCAATTTTTGAGTAATCCAGAATATCATTAATAATACGCATCAGTGATTCGGCACTGATTTTAATATTGTGGGCAAACTGATGTTGTTTTTCCGTAAGTTGGGTATCGCTTAGCAGATTAATCATGCCAAGGATACCATTCATCGGTGTTCTTATTTCATGACTCATATTCGCCAGAAACGCACTTTTTGCATCGGCGGCTGAATTCGCTTTTTTAGCCGCTAGCTCTAGTTCAACCTCCCTTAAACTTAACTCTTCGGCCAGCTCTTCTGTTTCTATTAAGAGGCGTTTTGTTTCATCCGCACTTTGTTTAAATAAGGTAGCCGATCGGGCTAGCTTGCCTATTTCATCATGCCGATCGATACCAGGTATAGATAAGGTTTCTCGACCAGCACTGATATCTTCAAATGTCTTACTGATATCAGAAATGGGTACCGTGATAGCGCGACTGACCCTGCCAGAAATCATGATGGCGATGGCCATCAGAAAAAAGGAACCGATAAACGCAATAAACTTATACAGTTCCAGATTATTATTGGTGCTACTAAAAAGTGCAGTTTGTCTGTCAATGGAATAATCTTTTAATTGCACAGACAGGCTTTTTAATTCAGAGGCTTCCCCTGCAATCACCACATTGACCAGAAAAATAAAATTGCGATCTGCTTGAATCGTACGAAAGAAGGTATTTTTGATGGTATCAAGTTGATTGTTGAGATTAATGATTAATTGTCTTTCTTTTTCCGAGGTGGAGGCGAGCTCTGAATAGACAGCAATATCCGTTTTTGCTTGATTAAACGTGTCAACGAAATTTAAACGCGTTTTGTTGGTACGGCTCTGAAAGTATTGAATAATTTGATTCTGAGCAAAAGCGATCGAAGAACGAATTTCATACAATAAAATCACTTCTTCAGACTTTTTATGTTGCTTTGTCATGGTGTCGAGCATGTCATAAACAGAACTAAACTGTTGCTCCAGTTGTGTATGTAACTGCTTTAACACCATACGCTCATCATTCAATTTTGCCGTTTTCTCGTAGAGGTTCTCAAGTGAGTCGGTAAATTTGGGATAAATGGCGGCTGATTCCTCACTGGACTCCGATGAAACAGAAAGACTATGGATACTGGTTTTCAGGCTTTTTAATAATCGTTGAATATCTGTAATGGATGACTGACTATCCGTGATACGAAACACTAATATTTTTCGATTAAGTTCAATAATATCTGCTTCGACTTCAGACATCAGCCGTGTATAAGAAATCGATTTTGTATAGTCGTTGAATAGTTTTTCAACATTTGTCAGAGAAAATAAATTCACAATGACAATAAACAAAGAAATCAGTGCAAGGCTGGCGAAACCGATAAAGACACGCTTGCGTATCCCAAGCTGACTCATCAGTGTAGATTGATGCCATTTACTCATGCTAATAAAAACTCATACCATTTTTGTAGCGAATAATCATAATTTGGCATAACCGTATTCCAGATAGCGATATTGCTTAATCGTGTGGTGTAGGCTCCGCCGGTACGGATATCACCAGCCCTGACTGAAATCTTGCCATCCGTACCTTTTAGATCCGCGGTGGCCTCTTTTCCCTCATACCAGTAATCCCATTCATTTTTGTCTAATAAAGGTTTTGATCGTTCCGGATTTGAAATGTAATAACCTTGACGGGCAACATAAGCACCAGCCCAACCACTTAGCCACCAGTTCATATAATCATAAGCGGCATCTTTGACATACCCCTGACATTCACTGGATAAACACATCACACCATGCCAGGCACGGTAACCTTCTCTGGGAGCGGCATACGTAACAGGTATGCCATCGCCATTGAGTGCAGAAACTGCTGGTGAAAACATGCTTTCCAGGTGTACCCGTCCTTGACGCATATAATCAATTGATTGAGGTACCGAATTCCAGAAACCTGCAAAGTGATGTTGTTTTTTGAAATCCAGCAAAATAGAAAAGAGGCCATCAATTTCAGTTTGCGTCATATCGCTCATATCATTGAAATTAATCAGGCCTTTACTCTCTGCAGCCAGAGCCAAATCAAAGATACCGATGGTCGGAGAATTAACAATGCCCACTTTTCCGCGATATTGCTCATCTAGTAACCAGGACCAACTTTCAGTTTCATACGGAATGCCTTTTTTTATGGCATTTGTGTTGTAGCCAAATGAATCCACATTGTGAACATAGGGTAAAAAACTAATCTTGCCGGTGAATTCAGTTCCTAAACTGCCATCTGCTTGAATATTTAAAATTTTATGTGGTGCATCACCTAAGCCTATATTAGCTTCAGGTGCAATTTTCCCTGTTTTTGATAGGGCATTGATTTCATCCCAGTAGCTTAAGCGGTCAGTGTCGATGGGCTGAATTACGGATGCCTGCCAGAGCTGTCGAATACTATCGGTCCATTGCTCATAGATATCAAAGGAAGCTGGTTGGGTTGTGGCTTTTTGAATAAGCTCAGCCTCGCCACCTGGTTCAAAAACGATATTAATACCAAGATCAGCCATGGCTTGTTGTCTTATCTCTTCTTGTAGCGTTACGTGTGTGCCCATCACGCGTAAAGTTGGTGTCGTTCTGGCGAAGACAAAGGGCGCTTTGCTTGATAAAACGGATAGACCAGCTACTAAACCAGACTTTTTTATAAAATCGCGTCGATTCTCTGATATGCCTTCATTGTTTAGTTTGAGAGACGCTTCTGGTGTATTCATTCCATTTCCCTTAAGACAAAGACGTTTATTTTTATAGTATCGACAAAACAGACATTGTATTGAGCAATTGATTGTCATCAGGGCTTATCGTAAACGATTTACCAATAAAATGAACATCAAGACTTGATAGTTAAGCTATAGAAGTAGAAACTTGATATCAAATCAAACTGCCATGGAAACAAGGGTACATGCACGTATTAATTGTGGACGATAATGAGATTGACTGCATCACGACTAGAAGCTTTGTACTAAAAGCAGGTATGAATGCGTTAATAGCCGATAACGCCACTCAAGCACTTGAAATAATCTCAAACAGAGATACTACTCCGGAAATCATTGTTGTTGACTGGATGATGCCAGAAGTCAATGGCTTGGAGTTATGTCAGAAAATCAGAGCGCTGAACTTAAGTCTCACGCCATATATCATCATGATTACCTCCAACTCTTTTGGTCAAATCGAACAAAAAGCACTAGACGTGGGGGCTGATGATTTTATTGAAAAGCCTATTCATGGTGCCGTATTTATCGCTCGGTTACGAGTAGGCGAGCGTATTGTTAAGATGCAACAAAAGCTTTTATCACTGGCCGATACCGATGAGCTGACCGGCTTATTAAATAGACGCGCTGCCATTAAGGCCTGCGAAACACATCTTGCCAGACTAGCCCGTTCTGATAAATCGACTAGTCATTGTCTTATCATCGCTGATATTGATTTTTTTAAACATATTAACGACACCTACGGTCATCAAATTGGTGATCGCGTATTAACCGATGTATCCAATCGTATGCGAAATAGCATTCGGCCTTTCGAAACCGCTGCCCGGTTTGGCGGTGAAGAATTTTTAATTTATTGTGAAGCGACGGAGGCAGAAGCCGATATTATTTTAAGAAGACTTCGTCAAACAATTGCTTCATCTGAATATAGTTACAACGATATATCCATCAATGTGACGATGAGTTTTGGCTGTGTCGTCATCAATAAACACGATACCAAGCACACCATCAATGAATTTATAAAAAAAGCCGATGATTTATTGTATGAAGTGAAAAATGACGGGAGAAATGACTATAAACTGGCGTCTTACTCTTCTATAGAAGGTAGTGAATAATCAGATTGTGAATTTACTAATGAGTGACATGAGTTCGAAACGAAAAATTTTAATCGTTGATGATGATCCGGTCATTATTCTGGAGTTATCTACTGTTTTAAAAAGTTTAGGGGATATCTATGTGGCTAACTCAGGCGCAAGTGCCATAGCTACGGCTCGGGATATCGTTCCTGACATCATCTTATTAGATATCGGACTCCCTGATATCGATGGTTTCGATGTTTTAACTGAACTCAGCAATAATGAGCAGCTGAAACATATCAACGTCATTATCGTCACCGCACATGGCGAATTTGATAACCACTTTAAATCCTTATCGAACGGTGCAGTAGATTTCATCAGCAAACCAGTCAACAAACATCTACTGGAAAAAAAGATTGGCTCAATACTCAATAATCGCAGCAATATTACCCACAGCGTTGAATCAAAAACACAATCTCAACTCGAGCAACTCAAAAACCAATTTGTGCATCTGTTAAGCATGCTCACTGAAGCAGTCATCATCACGGATGTCGAAGGCAATATTGAGCTCGCAAATGACTACAGCCAGTCTTTGTTTGCATACAAAGAGCTTACCAATAAAAACATACGAGATTTTATACCCGCCGAACAACTTGCTCATCATGAAGAGTCATCAATTGTTAAGGAGCAAAGCGACTTCACCCCCATATTCAAACAGATGGATTTGAGAAAACAAAATGGTCAAATTATCGAAGTCGAAGTAGGCGTGTCCTTACATAAAAGCGAACAGGGTTATCACTTCCTATACGTCATCCGTGATCAGGTTGAGAAACGATTAACCCAAGCCCGTTTACTCAAAGCGGCACTGTATGATTCATTAACAGGGCTTTATTCTAGAGAGGCTCTGGAAGTCGATTTAGAAAAAACCTATGGCAAGAAAAGCAACAAAGCGCGATATCTTGGCTGTCTACTGGATGTAGACAGGTTTAACGAATTAAATGCTGTTTATGGTCATACCCACTGCAATCAGTTACTCATCGATGTCGCCAGCGAGCTCAAGCAATTGATGCAACATCTGCCCGTTAGAATCTATCGAGTCGGTGGTGATGTATTTATCATCAAATCAATCCAACCTATTGAAAAGGTTCACTACGCTAAGATAACAGATGCCATTCAAGATGCCTTTTCTGTTTTATTAGACTCAGTCAGTCAGCAAGTTAAGCATAAGTTATCGATCAGCGCCGTCATGTCTTTATTTGAAAGTGACATTGTCAAAAATGGTGCCATGTTACCTATGCTGGAAGATGCACTGAAAAACTATAAACAAACCGGGAAATCTGGTGAGCTCATATTTGTAGAAAACACCAACTATGGCAGAACTGTGAAAGTCGCAGCGCTGGCTCAGTCCATGTTAAGTGGCCTGGATTACTCAACGCTGAGTGTCGTCTATCAACCGAAAATCAATGCCTCCAATCAGGTGGATTCTGCTGAAGCACTATTACGTTGGGATAACATACATTCAGAACCACTCAATCTATTAGATTTTATCGGTGTGGCAGAAAGTACAGGTGTGATAATAGACGTTGGCTATTTTGTGCTTGAGCAAGTGTGTGAAATGCTCAAATTGATTCGACAGCGCGTTCCAGACTTTCACAAAAAAATATCAGTTAATCTCAGTATTCGACAACTCGCTGATACCAAGTTAGTTGACACCTTCGAAGCCATTTGTAAAAAGCATAATGTGCCCACTCACCAGATTATTTTCGAGGTGACAGAATCAGTCATGGCAGAGAATATCAATCTGTTAACGTCGGTTATTCATGCTCTCAAAACAGCCGGATTTGGGGTTGCGATTGATGACTTTGGCACAGGACAATCCAACCTGAGTTATATAAGCCAATTGCCAATTGATGAATTAAAAATCGATAAATCGTTTATTGACAAAATTAATACTGAGAAAGGGGAATACCCGATCGTTGATACAGTGATATCAATGGCCAAAGCCTTAAAGTTAAAAGTGGTTGCAGAAGGCGTCGAAACAGAAATTCAAACACAGTATCTTCGCTCGAAGTCTTGTGACTTGATTCAGGGCTTTTATTTTTACAAACCGCTGACACTGATAGACTGGCTTGAACTTATATCACCAGCGGATTACTAGGGCTGGAGACAATGTGAGCCGACTAAATAAAATTCATCACATATGATTGAGAGCCAAAGCGTCTGCGCTGACAGATGTCCCATATGTGGTGGTACAAACGCTTGTGGCAATTTATCGGTCGATAGTAACCCGGCTGATTGTTGGTGTTATAAAGCGGATATGATAATTAGCCAGACCCTTTTAGAGCAGGTACCTTCAACTCAGAGAGGCAAAGCCTGTATTTGTCAGCAATGTGTTATCAGACAAGCAGCAGATACCCCTGACAATTAAGCATTTTTGGCCGTCTTGCTTGGTTGGCTTTGAGTTGTACATTATTTACCAGCAAAAATATCTTGTTAAAGAAAAAGGGCGCTAGTTACTAACGCCCTGCTCATATTAACGCTGCTAAGGTTTGACTTGCCAGCCACCACCTAAGGCTTTGTAAATAGTGACTAAATTAAGCCCTGAAGTAATTTCGCTGTTTGCTAAGGTATCTTCTGCTTCCAGTAATGTTCGTTCAGCATCTAGCACATCAAGAAAATTATCATAGCCACTATCAAAGCGATTTCTGGCCATGGTGGCAGATTGTTTTGCCGAAGCCGCAGCTTCTTGCAATTCAGCACGCCGTTGTTCCTCGTTAGAAAAATCACTCATCGCGGACTGTAATTCTTCAAGTGCTGATAATACCGTCTTCTCATATTGTGCCAACGCAACTTCAGTTTGGGCATCAGCTTGATCGACATACGCTTTCAAGCGATCACGATCAAACACTTGCCAGCTGATCGATGGCCCAATTGAACCGGCGAGGGCAGAGGTTCCAAAACTACTCAGATTTGTCGAAATAAAGCCTAATGAGCCGAGAATACTTACCTTGGGAAATAAATCCGCTACGGTCAGATTGTAATCAGCAACACTTGCTGCCAATGAACGCTCGGCTGAGCGGATATCCGGGCGTCGGTTAAGCAATTGTTGAGCATCACCGACAGCCACACTAAGAGGTAAGCTTGGCAAAGCCTTTGTTTCAGACAAATTACTGCGTAGAGCATCAGGCACTTGTCCGGTAAGCACAGACAGACTGTTAATAGTGGAATCTATCTGCGCTCTAAGCGGTGGAATGGTTGAGCGAGTCAGACTTAATTGTGTTCTGGCACGACTTACATCCAAAGCACTGGCACCACCGGCATTGAGTATTTTTTCTGTCAATTCAAAGGTTTCGTTTTGATTCTCAGCATTACGCTGAGCGATATCAAGCCGATATTGAGCACCACGCAATATAAAGTACTGTCTGGCGACTTCAGCAGCGACACTCACATACATCTGTTGTAAATCAGCGGCGATAGCTTGTTCCTGAGCAAGCTGAGACTCAATGCCATAACTGACGCGACCGAAAATATCTAATTCCCAATTAGCATCAAATCCAGCTTCATACACATCGGCTGCACGTGTTGATGGATTTTGTCCTTCTTTTGAATACAGGTTACGGCTATAGCCACCATTAGCATCAACAGTGGGGTATCTATCCGAACCAACTGCTCTGGATAAGGCGCGAGCCGCTTGCAGATTTGCCAGCGCAATACGTACATCCAGATTATGCGATAAAGCCTCATCAACTAATTGAGTTAATTGAGGATCGTGAAAAGCCGTCCACCAGTCTGCAATCGGTTGCTGTGCGGTAGCAAACTGGTAATTAGTATCACTTAGTTGAGTCGCTTCAACTGAAGCATTCGCCGTGGGTGATTGATAATCACGAAATTGAGCACAGCCCGTGACAGACAGGCTAATTAATGTACAAAGCATCAATTTTTTCACGATTTTTCTCCTGTCGTCTGTTCATGTTCAGATTCAGGTCTGAAGTGAAGCGCGACTCGACGACAAATCACATAAAATACGGGGGTAAAGATCAATCCGAAGAAGGTCACCCCAAGCATGCCTGAGAACACAGCAATACCTAATGCCTGACGCATTTCAGCGCCGGCACCTTCAGCCATCGCCATTGGTACAACCCCAAGAATGAAAGCAAACGAGGTCATCAGGATAGGACGTAAACGTAATCTGGCTGCTTCAACAGCCGCGTCCCAGACAGAACGACCCTGACGTTCGAGCTCTCTGGCAAATTCAACTATCAAAATGGCATTCTTCGATGCTAAAGCGACCAGAACTACCAAACCTATTTGCGTCAGGATATTGTTATCCATATGGGCCAGATAGACACCGGTGATGGCTGATAACAAACACATCGGCACAATCAGGATGATAGAAAACGGCAGTGCCCAGCTTTCATATTGTGCGGCCAATAATAAGAACACAAAAACCACGGCCAGTAAGAAAGCCAAGGCAGCTGTATCACCTGTTGATTTCTCCTGATAGGCGATTTCTGTCCACTCATAACCAATGCCATCAGGCAGAATTTTGGCTGCCAAGTCTTCCATCGCGTTAAGCGTTTGCCCACTACTATAGCCATCAGCACTACTACCCATAACACCAGCAGCAGGATATAAGTTATAGCGCGGAACGCGAGAAGGCCCCGAAGTATTTTTCACGGTGGCAAAAGAGCCTAACGGCACCATATCACCATGAGTACTTCTGACACGGATTCTGAGTGCATCATCTACCGTTAAACGATCTTCTGCTTCAGCTTGAGCCGTCACTCTAAATGTCCTGCCTAAATAGTTGAAATCATTGACATAGACAGAACCAATAAAGACTTCTAAAGCTTCAAACACATCCGCGACCGGCACATTAAGACGTTCAGCTTTATTACGATCAATATCCAGATAAATTTGTGGATTATTAGTATTAAAGAATGAATACACCGCTGTTGTGGCAGGGCTATCAGGACTATTAGCTGCAGCTGCCATATCGGCTGCTGCCTGCTCTAATACTTTTAAGCCACGACCACCACGATCCTGTAGCATCATTTTGAAACCACCAGCACTACCGATACCGGGCACAGGAGGGCGTTCAAATACCGCTACCTTAGCTTCCTTAAAGCCAGCAGCAATCGTACGCATATCACTGAGGATAGTGTGATAATCAATGCCTTCAGCAATACGATCTTCAAACGGCTCTAGCGGTGTAAATACAACGGCTGCATTCGATTGAATGGTTCTGGTTGCACCCGAAAAGCCAGTAAAGCCCACAGCGTTTCTCACACCTGGTACCTCTAACATCTGCTCAGTGACAGCCTGAACTACTTTATCCGTTGCATTAAATGACGCCCCATCAGGCAGCGTGATGGCCACGATCAAAGAGCCTTGATCCTGTGTCGGAATAAAGCCTGTAGGCACTCGGTTAAACTGAAATGCGGTTAGGGTCATCAATCCCGCATAAATAACGAGCATAATCAGTCCCATACGAATGGTTTTACCGACAAACCAGCCATAGCGGCTAGACAAACCTTCCATACCACGGTTGAAACCATTAAAGAATGCTTTAACCGGTGAGCGATACCATTTAACGGGTTTCTCTGGTTTATCCTGATCATGAGATTTCATCAGAATAGCGGCTAATGCCGGTGACAAAGTCAGGGACACAGCCACTGAAATCATTGTCGCCACAGCAATGGTAATACCAAAGGCTTGATAAAATTTGCCTGAAATCCCTTCAAGGAAAAGGGTAGGTAAGAACACGGCAACTAATACCAGCCCCATAGCGATTAACGCTGAACCAACCTCATCCATGGTTTTACGTGCTGATCCACGTCTGTCCCTTATACACATATGACGCTGCCGACGAAGAGACAGGTGCCGATACCGGCGGACACACGA